>SCPP01000214.1_pt1 | contig 43864 bp, 87 predicted proteins | sample 6106811 | NCBI WGS metagenome assembly SCPP01 (sample SAMN10720449, study PRJNA508395) | human gut metagenome | isolation source: Participant 2 stool, 15 month | host: Homo sapiens | collected 2018
CCTTAGCAAGAAGAATAGCATCTGCATCAAGCTCAATAGCTCTTAATACAATACCTGTATCTGTTGAGAAATATGGATGACCTGTTCCTCCTGCAAAGAATACAACCATACCTTTCTCAAAATACTTATTAGCTCTATCCTTAGAGAAAAGCTTTGTCATGCTTCCGCATTCGAATGGTGTAAGAATATTAGTCTTAAGTCCCTGTGAACGGAATATCTCTGAAACATATATACAGTTCATAATTGTTGCAAGCATACCTATCTGGTCAGCCTTAGTTCTGTCAATATTATCATTAGAACGGCCTCTCCAGTAGTTACCACCACCAATAACTACACCAACATCTGTTCCTTTATCAACTATTGTCTTAACCTGATTAGCAATATTCTCTATAAGCTCATCATTGTAGCCGCCCTCTTTCTTAGCAAGAGCCTCGCCGCTAAGTTTAAGTATTACTCTTTTAATGTTATCCATACGTGCCTCCAGTTATTTATTCTTTTTTCCTTTAATGTCAAATATACTTTCCATATTAACTTCTGCATAACACTGTGAGCAACGTCCGTCAATTGTTGCTCCATTATTAATCTGTACTGACTTAGACTTAATATCTCCAGAAATTATAGCAGATGAATAAATTATCACATCCATGTACATCTATATCGCCCTTAACAGCTCCACCAATAACCGCAGATGTAGCAGTTATATTACCTACAACTACAGTTCCTGTCCAATCTTTACAGCACCTTTGCCTCTATATCGCCATCAACCTGTGCGTCATTCGCAAAAATTCGTTAGCTTTAGAACTTCCTGTAATAGAACCGCTTACTGTAAGTTTTCCTCTGCATGTAACATTACCTTCTACTGTACCAAATAAATCAATAGAACCTAATGAGTCAAGATCTCCCTTTATTGAAAGTCCCTCCGTAATAACTGCAGTCTCATCAGCTATATATTCAGGATTCTCTGCTGCATTCTTTATATCTTCTTTGTCTCATCTTTATCAGACACATTTCCCATATCTGTTTCTGGGAAGAAGTATCTTCTGACATATCATATTCCTGTGCTTCCATCTTGAAAGCCTCTGCCATCTTGGCAAGTTCAGGATCATCTAATGTATTTACCATTACATCATCTGAGTCATCAGATGCCTTATTAGTATCATCTGGTAAATTATTGACTGATTCTGATAAATCATCTTTAAAATCTTTAAAAAATCCCATTAAATCATCCTCCATATCGTATACTGCAGTTTTACACAATATCACAGTTTGATAAGATTATAGCATACGCACGACAAATTTAGAAGTCTTATGACAACATTTTGTTATAATATCATTCTAAAAACCTCCAGAGTCTTATATAAACTCCGGAGGATTTTAATACTCACCGTATATTATAATTAAATATTACTGTAACTGAGCTGCAACTTCTGCTGCAAAGTCTTCATTTTTCTTCTCAAGACCTTCACCTGTCTCAAAACGAACATATCCCTTAACTGTGAAAGCGCCATTAGCCTTAGCAACTTCTGCAAGGTACTTAGCAACTGACTGCTTTCCATCCTCAGCCTTAACATAAACCTGATCCATAAGGCAGATTTCCTTAAGCTGCTTAGATACACGGCCTTCTACTAATCCGTTGAAAATCTTATCTGCTACGATATTAGCCTCATCAGCTAATGCAAGCTCTGCTAACTGTGCAGCTGCTTCCTTTGAAAGGAAGTTGAATAAGTACTGCATGTTGCTCTTATGCTCTTCGTATGTTGCAATATCAGCATCGCTCCATACCTTATCATTAATAGCCTTATCAATTAACTTGTTTAAGATTGGCTTTGGAAGAGAAGCTGGATCATTTAATGCACTCTTCTCTGTAATCTCTCTTAACTTAGCAAGTTCATCTGCTGACATATCGTTTCTGCTAAGGTACTGTGGGTTCATAGCTGCAATCTGCATTGCTACGTTAGTAAGTGCTTCCTTGATTGCATCATTAGAAGCGCCATCTGCTGCAACAAGAACACCAATTCTTCCGCCACCGTGAATATATGAAGCTACACAGTCACCTGTAATCTTCTGGAATCTTCTGATAGAAAGCTTCTCACCGATTGTAAGAGTCTTCTCTTCAAGTTCTGACTGCATATCAAGGATAGCGCATACATCTTCGCCATCTCCAGCCTTATCAACTGAAGCCTTAAGTGCCTTGTCAGCAACAGCCTGTACAAATTCCTGGAATGTAGCATTCTTAGCCACGAAATCTGTCTCTGAATTAACTTCTACTACAACTGCTGTATTGCCTTCAGATGCAACTCTTGTAATACCTTCTGCTGCAATTCTTCCTGCCTTCTTCTCAACCTTAGCTGCTCCGCTCTTTCTAAGAACATCAACAGCTGCTTCCATATCACCATCTGTCTCTGTAAGAGCCTTCTTACACTCCATCATACCTGCGCCAGTAGACTCTCTAAGTTCCTTAACCATTGCTGCTGTAACTGCTGCCATTATATTATCCTCCAATAAAAATAATTTTAAAAATGCTTCAACCTGATAATCAGGCTGAAGCATACATAAACTTAAGTCAATACTTAAATATTAAGCTTCCTCAGCTACTTCTTCCTCTACAGCTGGAGCTGCTTCTTCACCCTGATTAGCTTCGATAACTGCATCTGCCATCTTAGCAACGATTAACTTAACAGCTCTGATAGCATCATCATTACCACCTGGGATTACATAATCTAATTCATCTGGATCACAGTTTGTATCTGCAATACCGATTAACTTGATACCAAGTGCATGTGCTTCCTGAACACAGATTCTTTCCTTCTTAGGATCAACGATGAAGATTGCATCTGGAAGTCTCTTCATTTCCTTGATACCGCCAAGGTTCTTCTGAAGCTTCTCAAGTTCCTTCTTAAGGTTGATAACTTCCTTCTTAGGAAGAACATCAAATGTTCCATCTTCCTGCATTGTCTCGATTTCCTTAAGTCTTGCAATTCTGCTCTGGATTGTCTTGAAGTTAGTAAGCATACCGCCTAACCATCTCTCATTAACATAGAACATTCCGCAACGCTCTGCCTCTGTAGCAATAGCATCCTGAGCCTGCTTCTTTGTTCCTACAAAAAGAATTGTACCGCCTTCAGCAGCGATATCAGAGATTGCCTTATAAGCCTCATCAACCTTACCTACAGACTTCTGTAAATCGATGATATGGATTCCGTTTCTCTCTGTGTAGATGTACTCAGCCATCTTAGGATTCCATCTTCTTGTCTGATGTCCGAAATGAACACCTGCCTCAAGTAACTGTTTCATTGAAATTACGCTCATTTTGATACCTCCATTGGTTAATTAATCTTTTGCGGGCTTCTTCTTTTCCGGCCACCGGCGCGTAAACCGGCACCAGCCGTAAAATCCACCTGCATGTTTTTTCACACGAAGTGTATTATATCAATACATGCAATATATTGCAAGCATTTTTAATCTGACTGTGTTATTGTTTTGGCAATTGTCTCATATGAATCTCCAGGCTTTAAGTGAATACTCACCATCTCTGATTCTGACAGCATATCCTGATATATCCATATATGTATAGAATGCCAGCTTATCTTCGATTATTCCTGCACTATACAGTATATCTGCTGCCTCAGATGCAGTTCCTACACCTTTGAATTCAATCTGGACTAGTCCGCTTCCATCACCGATAACAATACTTGCCGTAGGTCTTTGTGACTCAGTTTCTCTTGCCACCACAGCCGTCGTAGTTTCTTTATTAACCTGCGTCGTCTCTTCATCTGACTTTCCTGTAGCTTTCTGCGTTTCTCTTTGTTATCCGTGCTTTCCGTTGTAAATGCTATAACAGAACCACTGCTTTGCGTCTCTTTATTATCAGAAACAATGTAATTATTATTCTTTTCTATCATACCTGCAATTAAAAGAACAGCAGCTGCAACTATAAGACCAGCTCCAAAACCTCTTATATAATATCTGAACTTCATTGTTGTTTACCACCTTTATACAGATTAATCACAAGCCTTACTTCGCCAACTCCCATATTAAGTTTCTTAGCAATTTCCTTAACAGATACACCGGATGCATTCATCTGGAGAATTCTTTCATTATTCGAATATTCTTTATTAAGACTGTCTGCCTGTGTATTAATTCTGTCTTCAGCATTCTTAGCCTTCTGATTGCTTTTCTTTACTAATGCTGCAAGCCTTTCCTTTGCTATATCCTTTGTATCTTTACCAGACTTAACCGCCTGTTCATATGCCGGTTCTTTCCCATCATCTGTGCGGTTCTGTTCATGTTCTTCTGACAGAACTGCATTATCAGACATATCAGAAGTTCTTCCACTAATCTGTTCAACCTGCTTTTTGCATAATTAACATCTTTAACTGTTGTCTTTACTTCTTTTGATTTTTCATTAAGCATGTCATACAAAAACAGCTTCATTATGATTTCTGTTAATCTCACCAAGCACACTCTCTGCATATTCATTCATTTCAAGAATCTTGGTGTTAGATATCTTATCAAGTGCAGCTTCCGTTTTTTCAGACAGACCACTTATCTGCTGCTTAATAACCTCGTCAACCTGATGTTTTACCATATCAAGCTGTGCCTGTGTCAGTTCCGCTTTAGCACTGCTCTCCACATTCTCTTTATCATCTCCAAAACTCATAACAACGCTGACAACAACACATATTACGCCAGCCGCTATAAGAAATATTTCTGTTGCGACCATTATATCCTCCACACCTCATTGTTTTTATCTTTTACATCAAAAACCAACGTCCTTTTACAAAGACTTTTCCATCAGATTTCTTTTTCTTCCGTGAATTTCCTTCGCCGGAATATTCATTATTACTTTATCCTTTGCATCATATTTACCAGTTTCATTATCAGCATTATCCTTCTTATTAACCTGCTGTGAGTGAACATTGATGTCCTTCTGAACCTGCTGCGTTATAGTCTGCTGCTCTGTCATAGGCCTGTTATCAGCATTATACTGTGATTTGGCAATATTGTTCTGCTGCTGTATCATCGCGAATTCTATCGGCTTAATAACCATATTCTGCCTCCTGTATCAAATGTGTCTAAATTGGCGCACTTTTATATCTGCTCCTTCTTTAACAAACTGACAATAATCATATTTCTTTTTAAGGAACATGCACTGGTCACCAAATGTAAGTTTAACACCAGCATACATCACTTCACTTACTTTAATGCATGCATGCTTTCTTCGCCTATCTGACCCTTAATTCTTCAAGTTCTTTCTTCTGTTTTGTTATCTCCTGCTCAAGCATTATGACATTACGCATTGTTTTCATCTGTAATTCGTGCTTTGCTTCATCAAGCCCACCCTCTGCATCCTGTTTCTTTCTTAACGCATTAAGAAGCTGGTTAAGCTGTATCTTATTATCGCCCAGTTCCCAAGGCTGTTCTTTAATTCATCCACTCTTCGTTTCATTGACGGATCTACTCCAACGCCAACAGATGTGTTTGTTCCCATGGCATTTCCTATTGTCTTAGCCTCTATCATATTAACAGCCTTAACATCTCCGCCTATTATAAGTCCGTTACGCCCTGAAGCCTTAATTGTACTCTTAGCTGTAACTTTGCTGTGCAGAATTGAATCCGCTTCGATACTTCCACCTGCTGATACATTTTTCCGCACTCTATGAATTTGGAAACAATACTTCCGCCAGCCTTTACTACAGCCTTTGTCATACCCTGGATTCCTCTGTTAAATGTAATATTTCCCCGCTATTACTGTAGCCCCTTCCACAATTCCACTCACAGTAATATCTCCTGTTGCTTTAACAGTAAATCCTGCAAGAACATTGCCTTTTATTACTACATCTCCGTCATAATCTATATCACCTGTAGAATTATCAACATTAACAAGTTCAAGTACATTTGAAACAAATATTTTATCATTCTCAAGTACGACATGTCCGCTTACCTGTGACACAAGCTCTGTTCCATCCTCAGACTGTGACAGATTTCTTCCATACCTGAATATTACATGCTTAACTTTTCTTGGAGGAACTCTCCTTCCAAGAACATCTATGCCGTCATCTCCTCTGTCCTCTCTGTGCAGCACAGCTACAACATCGCCTTTGTTAACATGATTAATATTCTCAAGCGTGTGAAAATCCACAGTGCCATCATCATTTATCTTTGGGCGCGGCTTCAATTCAGTATTAAACTTATATTCAATATATCCGTCGCTTCCATCTCTTGGCTGTGTACCGACAGCAATCTTATCCTCTCCATATTCTCTATGGCTTAATATCTGTTCTATAATCTGATTATCTATACCATGTTTCACACCAAGATACTGAAGATCCTTAATAATCTCTCCTGAAGTAAGTACGCCTCCTCCAACAAACGGTGGATAGAATACAGCTTCAACTTTCATGCAATCTGCACTTATCCTGTAATCCCCGAATTCAGAATACTGATGTACCTTCTCATCTGAAACCTTAAGTTCCGTCTTCGTACTGCTCCCTGCCCTGACTGCCTGTGCCAGCTTAGCCGTGTCGCATTCAATCTTTTCTTATCAAGATAATACATAACATCATCTATATTTGCAGTTCTGCCTCCATTCTGTGGCGGATATACTATTATATATAACCCATCGTTCCTTGAATCAAACTGAAAATACCCTGTTCTACATCCTTCCACCATATGCTGTAACCCTTTACATACTTATATTAAAGAGAAAAATACATAATCACCAAGTATTTTCTTCATCTTATTCAATGCTTCGTATGTAGCTGTGATACTCTTGACTCGGAAACCTCAAGTGTAAGACTTATTTCTTTTAATGTCATTTCTTCATAATAATACAAAACAACAACACTACGTTCCTTCTCTGTCAGCGAGTCAATCGCTTTTACCATCATTTTCTTAAGTTCTTCTTTTTCCATGGCATCTTCTGGCTGGTCAAAATGTGAATTACCAACCGATTCCATCTTAACTTCACTTCCAGCTTCTGTATATTCATCAAGTGATATAAGGTTAGATGCCTTCATTTTCCCCTGCCAGTCTGACAATTCATCCTGTGTTATTCCTAATTCAGCAGCAAGCTCCTCATCACTTGCAATATGCCCTGTTTCGCTTTCTATCTTAGTCATTGCAGCTTCTATGCGTTTTTGCTTCTGTCTTAAAGATCTCGGTATCCAGTCCATTTTTCTTATCTGATCAAGAATTGCACCTCTTATTCTTAAACTGGCATATGTTTCAAACTTTACATTCTTGCCATAATCAAACTTATCAATAGCATCAATAAGCCCAAATATTCCATAACCTACAAGATCATCGTATTCTACATTATACCCAAGATACATATTAAGTCTTCCAGCAACCAGCTTAACAAGCTGTGCGTACTCAACTATCAATTCATCCCTATACTCTGCACTATGGGTTGATATATAATTCTTCCACAGTTTATCCCTGCCTGCCTCATCCATGGTCAGTGCCCCAAATAATAAAATATACTCAGATAATAACACAAAATCTGCCCAAATGCTACAATTATTCTTGCTGGGCAGATTCCTCCATATTAGATACATCTTCTTTTCTTCGTCAGATGCTTTTTGTTTATTCTCTTTCTTTTCTGCTACTTTATTAAGTGCAAATCTTATGAGCATTCCGCATATATAAAATGCAAGCATAACACATATAAGTATCCACATAAAATTAACCAGTGAATATCTATGTACAATCATGATAACACTGGTTATAAATCCTGCCAGCAATGTAATCAGAGCCGGCAAATTTCTAAATTTATTCATAAAGCCTCCACTCGTAACACTATGTACCACTAAAATCATATTGTTTTAGTGGTTTCCTACTGCTTTAATAACATAATCACCTGTCTCCGAATAAAACTCCACTGTTCTACCAAAATTTTCTCCGCAGTCCTGAGAAAGTATACTTATATTAAGGCTTTTAGCTTTGCCTTAACCGCAATAACATTGCGTTCCCCTACTCTTAAAGCTTCGCTATTAGTCCTGTTTGCAAACATCTGTGCACCACCGGCTATCTTTGCAACAATTCTTGTATCAACCGCTCCCAGTGCTTTCATCTGTTTTATCAGTTCATCTATACCAGTATCTGCAAACTTAGCAACATTGGTATTATTTCTAAACTGGGTACTATCCGGTAACATACAGTGCAACAGTCCACTCACTTTTGTTACCGGATCATATAATGCAACGCCTACACATGAACCAAGTCCAAGTGTAGTGAGTGCATCAGGACATTGCATGCCTTTAAATCAGCCATGCCTACCTTTATCATACTTCCCATAATCATAACTCTTTCAAAAATATCTTCTACACACCTAACGACTCTAACAACTTGTCATATGAATTAAGTTCAGGAATCATAAGGAAATATCCATTAACAAAATCCAGTTCTCCAAACTGGGATTGTATAAGTAAAAGCTTATCTCCATATTTACCGAATTCAGAAGCCGGTACGCTAAGTAATGCTCCTATCATATCAATTGTCATCTCTGGAACAGTTGATATCATTTTAAGATTAGTAAGCTTGGATATTGCTGTAAGATATGAGCCGGAAACAATATTTCCGATCTCATTAAGAGCCGACATATCCATGTCATTAAACTGAGTATCTGCCTCAATACCTGACTCTGTATCCTGCATCATAAGTGTATTGACCAAGTGATGTGCTGATTTTGTGTCAAAAGGAACATCATCATTCCTTCCACATCCCCCTCAAAGCCTAACATAATACCAACAACAGTCTGATCCTCAGACCCCATAACATCTGATATTTCATTAAATGGCACAAGTGCAACCTTAGGAACAGACATATCCATTTTCTGATTAAGCATCTGTGATAATGCTGTTGTAGCATTACCTGCGCCTATATTGCCTATTTCTCTAAGAACATCATACTGTATATCATTAAGCTGATTTAAATCGATTTTCGACATACCTTCACCTCTTACATTAATCATTCTCTACAACAAGACTTACAATGTCCAAAAGTGAAATAAGTTCCCCATCTTTTTTTCCAATTGCATTGATATAATTAGTTGCCGCATCATCACCTGTTGACCTGCTTACACGCTCTATCTCTTCTTCTTCAAGTGTAACGACCTCTTTAATGGTCTACTATAACACCAATCGAAGCCCCTCAACCTTTACAATTATAAATCTTGTTTTATCTGTAAGCTCATCCGGCTCTAATCCAAGTTTAAGTCTCATGCTCATAATTGGACATATCTCACCTCTTAAGTTAATAACACCCTTATAGTATGCCTGTGTCTTAGGGACTCTTGTAATGCTCTGGCTTCTGACAATATTATCAATATATTTAATATCAATACCATACTGCTCATTGCCTATTTTGACAACAATATACTGTACAGAAGTTGTTGACTCTGCACTCTTATCTTCTATAACATTAACATTTTCCATTACATATTCCTCCTCTATACAAGTGTATTGGCATCAATAATAAGGGCAACAGAACCATCACCAAGAATCGTGGCACCACTTATCATTCTGTTAATATTAATGTATTTACCAAGTGACTTAATAACAATTTCCATCTGTCCAATAAGATTATCAACCACAAGACCTGCAAGCTTATCTCCCTTACGGACAATTACTATAACTATATTGTCTGATTCTTCAGGTTCACCCGGTACATCAAGAAGTTCTCTTAATCTTATAAGAGGAATTACATTGCCTCTTAGATTAATAACTTCCTTAGCATGAACATACTTAATTTCACTTACTGGTACATCTTCAATAGTTTCAATAGAGCCAAGCGCTATCGCATATCTTTTCTTCGCCAACCTTAACCATAAGTGCCTGAATAATAGCAAGTGTAAGAGGAAGCCTTATACTAAATGTACTTCCTTCGCCATATGTAGTCTTGACTTCAACATCACCACCAAGAGCTTCTATCTTAGACTTAACAACATCAAGTCCAACACCTCTTCCTGATACATCTGTAACTTTATCAGATGTTGAGAAGCTTGGCTTGAATAAAAGATCAATAGCTTCTTTCTCTGTAAGTACATCTGCCTGCTCCTGAGTAAGATTTCCCTTTTCAACAGCTTTCTGTTTAACCTTTTCTACATCAATACCATTACCATCATCTCTTACTTCAATAACAACATTGTTACCTTCCTGATAAGCATCAAGCCATATAGAACCAACCTCTGGCTTTCCTCTCTCCGCTCTCACTTCAGCACTTTCAAGACCATGATCAGCAGAATTTCTCAACAGATGCATGATTGGATCTCCAATCTCATCAATAACTGTTCTATCAAGTTCAGTCTCTTCACCAGACATGTAAAGTTCCATCTTCTTGCCAAGCTTCTTATTAAGATCTCTTATCATTCTAGGATATTTTGCAAATACACTCTCAATAGGCATCATTCTTACTTTCATAACAGACTCATGAAGGTTAGTCGTTACCCTCTCAAGATACTCAATCTGCTCACCGAATTTCTGATTAACAGATGTTGTTCCATCTTCTGTTACACTTGCAGATACAAGCCCATTCTTTGCAATAATAAGTTCGCTCACAAGATTCATAAGGACATCAAGCTTTTCAATATCTACACGTACTGTGTGGCTCACTGTTTTGCCTGCCTTATTATTGTTAGCTGCAGGAGCCTGCTTCTTTGCCGTCACTGATGCAGATGGTTTTGTCTCTGACTCATCCTTCTTTTCTTCCTGCTTTGGTGTATCCTGCTTCTTTCTTTATCATCTTCATCTGCAAAGGAGTTGTTATGGCTTCACCTGCAGCATCTTTAATCTCTGATACATTCTTAATTATTCCAATAATAGATTCATAACTTTCTTCAGTAACTACAACTATACTGAAATCAAGTTCGAACTTCTCATCCTCAATATCCTGTGCTGACGGCTCTGACTTAATAATATCGCAATGGCCTTCAAGATTCTTAAATACAAGAAAAGCTCTTGCAGCCTTAAGAATACAGTTTTCATCAACACTCACCTTGATAACGAAAACATTCATTTTCTTCTCAAGAGCTTCATTAACAGCATTCTTTTCAAAATCAGCAAACACCATGTTGTTATATCTGGCATAAGTACCTGCAACATCTGTGTTTCTTCTTCTTCTCTTCTGCAGGAGCTTCTTCCTTATTAGCTTCCTCAGGTAATACTCCCTTATCCTCATTATTAACAATAAATGAGTTAAGAGCCTTAATTATAGGTTCATTATCATCTGTTCCCTCATCTGATGTTTCCTGAATATTATTAACATACTGTTCAAGTGCATCAAGACACTGGAATAACACATCAACCATTCTTGAATCTACTTTAATATTACCATTGCATATCTGAGAATACATTTTCCATATCATGTGTAAGATTCTGCATTCTCTTATATCCCATAGTTCCAGCCATACCCTTAAGAGAGTGTGCTGCCCTGAATATTTCATTAATAGTATCACTATTATCTGGTTCTTTTTCAAGAATCATAATACCATCACTTAAGTTCTGTAAATGTTCGTTAGATTCATCAATAAATATCTCTAAATACTGGCTTACATCCATTTTAAGATACCCCCACATTCTTCGTTATAGTTTCAGCAATTTTATTAAGAGGAACAACCTCATCAACCAGTCCTGTCTGTGCAATAGCCTTAGGCATACCATACACAACACAGCTTTCCTCATCCTGTGCAATAACATGGATTTTCTTTTTGCCTGCTGAAAGAGCTTTTATTCCTTCTGTACCATCAGCTCCCATTCCTGTAAGGACAACACATGTAATCTCATCATAATTACACTGTACAAGTGATTTATACATCACATTGGCACATGGTCTTAATCCATCTATAGGAGGCTCGTCATTAAGCTTTATCACATACTCTGCTGCCTTCTTAACAACTTTTATATGTTTTCCTCCCGGTGCAATATATACCCAGCCTTTCTGTATAACATCACCATCTGCCCCCTCCTTAACATTAATATCACTTATTTCGTTAAGCCTGGCTGCTAAGGATGCTGTAAACCCTGCCGGCATATGCTGTACAAGTACCACTCCGGCATCCAGATTCTTAGGAAGCATTGGTATTACCTGTTGTAATGATTTTGATTCACCTGTTGAGCAGGCAAGTGCAACAACCTTCTTACTGCCACTTTTAATATTGGTAAATCTTGATGGATTAACCTTTGGATGAATTGTATCATTAATCTCATTCCTGCGTCTTAACGCAGATATTGCATCATTAGATGCTTTTTCTCCGATGGAATTAATGATGATGTCCTTCCTGATGTAAGCCTGCTGCCAGAATATCCCGACGGCTTTACACCTGTAGCTGACCTTGTCCTTTCCACAGACGCTTTGGAACTTGTGGCAATATTAAGCATATCATGAATACGCCTTTTAAAATCATTACCCTTAGTCTCGAAATAATTCTCAGGCTTAGTTACAAAATCAAAAGCTCCATATTCAAGAGCCTGAATAGTTTCTTTTGCACCTTCTTTGCTACTGTACTTACAACAATAACAGTCTGTTCAATATGATTTTTCTGTAACTTCTGCAACAATTCAAGGCCATTCATCTTAGGCATATTGATATCCAGAATAATCGCACTATACAGATTAGGGTTAGAAACAATCATATCAAAGCCTTCAAGTCCGTCCTTTGCAATCGCAGCAACCTCATAATCATTACCTTCATTGATTATATCAGATATTACTCTTCTCATGAGTGCAGAGTCATCTATTACAAGGATTTTTTGCCATATTACAGCCCCTTTCTTTCTTGCGAATCATTCTTTGCTGGGCAAAACGTATTTAACAATATCCTCCGTATCTTCCTTCTGCATATTCACAAACTGAAGTCTGCTGTCATATACGCTGTCAGAATTCTGATTGCGCATTGACATTACAACCTTTGCAATCAGCTTCATATATCTGCTTCTGTCCCTACCTGTATTGGAAAACTTACATTAACAATCGAATCCGCATCATATTGTTTCTTTGAAAAGTCTCAGTCCGCCACCGCTTATATCAACAATTATTCCTTTGTCTTCCGACATGACAAAATTATCCGGCAATTTTCCGGTTACATCAAAATTCTTTCGTTCTTCATCTGTCAGCGGTATAATATCTGCATCAATAGTGCATTTCAGCCTGTAGAATTCCTTCTCTGAACTTTACAAGTGCTGTTTCAGGTCTTAATTCAACTGTAAATATATTTCCCTCTTTTCCTCTTGATTTTACAGTACAGTCAGATTTATAAATGTAATTACCTGTATAAAAAAGCTTCTATCAAAGTTCCAACTTCAAGCACTATCATTTTTCCCTGTCTTGAAGGCATCGTACAGATAATAGTTTCATCATTGATATCCATTATCTGGCTTACAAGCATTTCTTTGTTTCTCCGTTCTCTTTTATACGCCTGCTCTTTTAAATAATTCAACCTTCCCACCTACAACAAGCTGTTCGAACATTCCCGCACCTCATTTCCTCTTAATCACATATTCTTTGCAAATACAGACCTTAGATATCCTCTTATGCCTCTCTTATGAACAGGAACATCTGCGCCTTCTGACATCAGCCGTGTTGCTATTTCTTCAAAATGCCTTGACAATGTGGCATTTGGAAATATCATAGAGACCGGTTTCTGCTTCATAATTGCTTTTTAATATTATTATCCTGTGGAACCGCACCTAAATACTGCATATTAATTTCAAGGAATTTCATAACCACAACATTAAGCTTTTCATACAGGCTTCTACCCTCAGCTTCAGAATCAACTCTGTTAGCTATCATCTTAATTGTTGTTTCATCTTTTTGAAATTTCATTCATGCTTAATGCCTTAAGGAGCGCATATGAATCCGTTATCGATGTTGGTTCTGGTGTTGTCACAAGTATCGTCTCCGGGCTTGCGACAAGAAACTCCATAACAGCAGGAGATATTCCTGCACCGGTATCAATAATTATTACATCTGCCATTCCTTCCGTTCTGAGAGTTTATTAACAAGCCTTCTTACCTGCTCTTTATCAAGATTGACAAGCTTTTGCAATTCCAGAACCACCTGATATGAATCTTATTCCTTCAGTCCTTCTGTTATTATCTCGTCAAGCTCCTTGCCCGCAAACATAAGGTCACTGAGATTATATTTAGGAATCACACCAAACATAACCTCTATGTTAGCAAGACCAAAATCAGCATCCAGTATAATAACTTTCTTCCCCATCCTTGTAAACTGTACTGCAAGATTAATCGAAACACTTGACTTTCCAACACCACCTTTTCCACTGGTTACAGCAATAACTCGCGAATTCGTAATGTTTTTAAATTTTGTTTTTAATTATATTGCGAAGATTCTCTGCCTGATCCATTACGAATTACCTCCCAATAATAACTTAGCAAGTCTTTGTTCATTTATAACCTCTATATCATTAGGTACATTCTGTCCCGATGTTGTATAAGAAAGTGGTGCTCCTGTATACAGCTTCATATTAAGCATGTTCCCAAGGCTGCATGTTTCATCTAATTTAGTAAATATAATAGCCCAGTCCTTAATATGCTTATATTTATCTGCTATATTTACAAGATCCTTATACTTAGTTGTCACACTTAATGTAAGATATATTTCAAGATCAAATTCATCCTTTCTTTGCTCAACTGTCTCAATGAGCTTATCCAGCTCTTCCATCTGTTCTTCTGACTTATGTGATCTTCCTGCAGTATCAACAAGTATAAGCTCATAAGTTTTGAATTCATCAAGACACTCATCCATTTCATCCGAGAATATGCTACATTTACAGGGCAGTCAATTATAGATGCATATGTATTAAGCTGATCAACTGCAGCAATTCTATATGTATCAGAGGTTATAAAAGCAACCTTTGTGTATTTTCAAGCTTAAAATGAGACGCTATTTTAGCAATAGTTGTAGTCTTTCCAACGCCTGTTTATCCAATAAAAATATCACCTTCGGTTTGTCTCCAAGAGATATTGTACGGGGTTCCCTAGTTTTAGTATAATCTTCTGGTACACAGCAGACAGAATGCTGTCAATATTAGATTCTTTCTAAGTGAAGCCTCAATATCAGCAATTATTTCATCTGCATATTTTGAATCAACCTCATTATCAACCAACTTTTTATATATAAGCTGTAAGAATTTATAATTGGCATTCTCACGCTCTTTAACTATCTTCTTTCCTGTATCCTGTGCATGTATTTCTTCATGCATGACAGTTGCTGCTGCCGGTCTCTTTGCACTGCTGCCTCCTGGATTCATCTGATTTTCTAAAAGAGAATGTAATGAATCAAGTTTCTTTTCAATATTTGCAGCATTAGAATTCATATCAATCTTTTCATCTGCGACAAGATTAATCTGCGATCCTCCCGTAATATTCTTCATAGGCTGACTGCTTATAAATCCACTATTAGCACCTTTATTTTCCATGGTTGGCCTTTTATTATTAATCCCATTGATAAAATCTTTTTCTTCTAATGCAGCCGTAACTTCAACAACATTCTTTCTAAAAGTCTGAATACACCTCTCTGTTTTAATGTCTTGACGTTAAGAACCACTGCACCGCTTCCTAATTCATCTTTAGCTTTTAATATAGCTTCCGTCTCTGTATCTGCCTGAAATTTTTTAACTATCATTTACGCTGTCACCATCCCAACTGATTGTAATTCAACATTTGATTCAACTTCATTATATGAAATCACAATAATGTCTTTATAATAGTCCTTTGCAAGATTTCTGAAATACATTCTTACAATAGGCGATGTAATAACTATCGGATTCTTTCCCATATCCTCAAGCTTCTTGAGTTCATTGCCTAATGCTTCAACAATCTTCTTACTGCGTTCAGGGTCAAGCGACAGATATGACCCCTGCTCTGTATTCTTGACCGAATTCATAATCTCCTGTTCAATAGCCGGATCTACAGTAACAACATTCGTTACTTCACCTACCGTAAAATATTTGCTTGAAATAGCTCTCTTCAATGCCTGCCTTACATATTCAGTCAGTATATCAGGATCTCTTGTAACAGCTGCATGGTCAGCCAGCGTTTCAAATATTGTAACAAGATCCCTTATAGATATTCCCTCTTCAAGAAGATTCTGTAAAACCTTCTGAATCTCCAATACCCATAAGCTTAGGAACAAGCTCCTCAATAAGAGTTGTATTATTATCCTTAATATTATTGATAAGATTCTGCACATCCTGTCTTGTAAGCAGCTCTGCTATATGCTGCCTTATAACTTCAGTAAGATGTGTTGCAATGATTGATGGTGGGTCAACAACCGTATACCCAAGTGATTCTGCTCTTTCTCTCTGGCTTTCAGTTATCCATATAGCTGGAAGATGAAAAGATGGTTCAAATGTAGGAATACCGGTTATTTCTTCTTCAACATATCCAGGGTTCATAGCCATGTAATGGTCAAAAAGAATTTCACCTTCACTAACCTGAATACCTTTAATTTTAATAACATACTGATTAGGATTAAGCTGAATATTATCCCTCAGTCTTATAATAGGTACAACCGCGCCAAGTTCCAAAGCAATCTGTCTTCTTATCATAACTACTCTGTCAACAAATCCCCGCCCTGATTGACATCGGCAAGTGGAATAATTCCATATCCAAATTCCAGTTCAATAGGATCAACATTAAGTAAAGAAACAACATTTTCAGGCTTACGGATTTCCTGTGCCTCGTTCTCTTCCTGCTCAGCGCTCTTCAATCTTAGCTTCTCCTGCTTTAGTTCCTAGCTTCCTTCCGTAAAATAAGAGCTGCTCCTAACGGAACAAATATGTACCATGGTAACGGTGTTAATATTCCAAGGACAGAAAGTGCAGCACCAACCATAATAAGTACCCTGTCCATCGAAAAAGCTGTCCAACTATCTCATCTCCAAGTTCACCTTCACTTGAAGCCTTGGTAACAAGAACACCTGTTGCAAGCGAAATAAGCAATGAAGGAATCTGAGAACATAAGCCATCTCCAATTGTAAGAATAGTATACTTAGACAGTGCATCATTAATCGTAAGTCCACCATACGCCATTCCCATAACAATACCACCAATAAGATTGATACCTGTAATTATAAGACCGGCTGTAGCATCTCCCTTAACATACTTTGTAGCACCATCCATAGAACCGAAAAAGCTGTTTTCCTGCTGTAGCTTCTTCTCAGCAGCCTCTTTATCAGTAATGGCACCTGTATTAAGATCCGAATCAATAGCCATCTGTTTTCCTGCCATAGCATCAAGTGTAAATCTTGCAGTTACCTCAGCAACTCGTTCAGAACCCTTATTAATAACAATAAACTGAATAATAATAAGAATAATAAATATGATAATACCAATGACAAGATTACCACTTCCAACAAATTTACCAAATGTATCAACAACCTTACCAGCATAACCATTCTTTAATATAAGCTTAGTTGATGATACATTAAGAGAAATTCTGAAAATTGTTGTAAATAACAGCATTGTAGGAAAAGATGCCATATCCAGAACTTCTTTAGCAAACAATGAATTAAAAAGTACAACAAGTGCAACCAGAATGTTAATTGCAAGTAAAATATCAAGCAGCCATGACGGAATTGAAATAATGAAGAATAAAACCGCTGCAAGAAGGTATATTCCGATAAACAGGTCATTTTTCTTGATCTTCATTATTTCTCTCCTTTCAATTTAGTCATTATTTTATATCATATCACATATTTCGACTATTATCTATTATTTGCGCGTAAAACAGATGCAAGAATTTCAGCAACCGCATAATATAATTCAGGAGGAATTTCTGTTCCTATATCTACATTATGATAAATACCTCGCAAGAGGCTTATTTTCTACTACAGATATATTGTACTCTTTTGCTTTATCCCTTATCTGAAAAGTTAGATAATCCGCCCCTTTTGCAATAACCACAGGCGCTTTTCCTTCATCAGGTTCATATTTCAACGCAACAGCAAAATGTGTAGGATTAGTTATGACCACATCCGCTTCAGGAAGCTGCTGCATCATTCTCCTTCTTGAAATTTCCTGCATTTTCCGTCTTATCTGACCTTTAACCTGCGGATCTCCTTCTGCATTCTTGAATTCATCTTTAACTTCCTGCTTAGTCATCATGTTATCATTTTTAAACTTATGTCTCTGATACAGCAAATCAACAAATCCAACCACAAGAAATACTGCGCTTATCTGAATTCCAAGATTAATAATTATATTGCCAACCGTTGCAAGAGCCGTATAAAGAGTAACATCATAAAATGTAAGAAGAATGTTCATATTCTTCTTTACACAGTTATACACCATAATTCCAATGATACTCATCATGGCAATAGCCTTAATCAGTTCAAAAAGCTGTCTTACAGAAAAAAGTCTCTTAAATCCATTCAGCGGATTAATTTTACTGGCCTTCGGTTTCGCTGTAACCATCCATCTTTGCTGAAGCATATTCCCAAGAATTGCTATGATTACAGCGACAATAAGCACAGGGATAATAATATTAAGAATAATTATAATTGCCTGTCTTACAATGCTGGATGCCATATTAATTGTCAGTCCCTGTGAACTTCATTAATAACCTTCCCATAAGAGCATGTATCGTTGTAAATGCATCTATAAGTTTAGTTCCTATCTTTCCAACATACACTTTAAGTATAATAAACAGTGCCATAAGTGAAACTGCCGTTATCAGCTCCTTACTTTGGCAACCTGACCTTCTTTCGGATATCATCCAGCTTCTTACTGGTTGCCGGCTCAGTTTTTTCTCCGCCCGGTCCGTCTTTAGCAAACAACTGGAGATTCATATAAAGATAAGTTCTTCGCACTAGCTCATTCCCCTTACTAACATAGCAAATAATCTTTCTATCTCATCAAGTATAAAGTCAGATACTGATGGAAGCATTGAAATCGTAAATAAAATAACAAATATACCAACAAAAATCTTAAGCTGCATACCAACAACGAACATATTCATCTGCGGTGAAACCTTTGCAAGAATAGCAAGGACACAGTTTAACATAAGAATCGCCGAAAATACCGGAAGTGCAATTCTGAATCCTATAACAAAAATCTGACATAAAACTTATTATGGCAGTATATATTCCTGCACCGAATTTCACCCCACCAATAGGAATAACTCTGTATGTCTCAACTATAGCTGAAACAAGATATTGATGCATTCCAGAAATAATAAGCAGAAGCATCATCATGTAATAATAAAAATTCCCCATAATTCCAACCTGCATTCTGGTTGTCGGATCATAAAGCTGCGCCATTGAAATACCTATATCCATATCTATTATCTTACCAGCAAACATAATAATCTGCACGCAAAAGACGTCACTGCCCCAAGAAGAATTCCAACAATCATCTCTCAACAACAATAATTGCATACTCAATCATTCCATTATATTCAACTGACATATCAGGAAATAGCGAATATACCATAATTGTAAGGCACAGTGCAAATCCAGCCTTTACCTTTCTTGGTACATTTGCCATATTAAAAAAAGGCGCAGCAAATACAAAAGATGCCAGCCTTATTAATATCAAAACAAATAGTTCAAATTGTGCTAAAGCAAAAGTAAAATTCATAACACCCTATACCTGCCATCAAACATATTGACCAAAACTTCCCCAAAGCATCTGCATAAAAGAAACTATTTCATTAAGAATCCAGTTCCCCATAAGCATAAGCGCAATCATAATAGCAAGAAGTTTAGGAACAAATGTAAGTGTCTGTTCCTGGATTGAAGTAAGAGTCTGAAAAAGACTTATTATAAGTCCCACTATCATAGAAACAAGCAAAAGAGGTACAGATGTCTTGACTATAACCCATATTGTCTGCCTTGCAATTGTTACAACCTGTCCAGCATCCATGTCATTCTCCCCCTGTCTTACTTAAATGTAGTTATAAGATTTCCAATTATAAGATTCCATCCATCTGCCATAACAAAAAGCAGAATCTTAAATGGTGCAGAAATCGTAGTAGGTGGAAGCATCATCATACCCATTGACATAAGAGTTGAAGATACAACCATATCAATAATAATAAATGGTATATAAATAAGGAATCCTATAATAAATGCTATTCTCAATTCACTTATAATAAATGACGGCACAAGTACTGTCATAGAAATATCATCTTCAGATGTAACAGATCCTTCCTCATATCCAGCAATCTTAAAAAAAGTATCAAGATCCTTGGTAGATGTCTGCTTCAGCATAAATGTTTTTAGCGGCTTAACGCCTGTTTCATACGCTTCCTCTACCGATATCTCATTATTAGATAGCGGCTTTAAAGCACTGTCATAAACTTCCGTAAAACAGGCGACATAACAAAAGGTCAAAATAAAGACAGACCTATGATAACCTGATTAGGCGGTACCGTCTGCGTTCCAAGCGCAGCCCTCGTAAAATGCAACACAATTACAATTCTTGTAAACGATGTAAGCATAATAAGAATCGATGGAGCCAGTGAAATAACCGTAAGTACCAGAAGCATCTGTAAAACACTAGCCATATCATTACCATCACTCGTAGAAATACCTATATTAATAAGATTATTTCCTGATGCTGTTGTTTCCTCAGCAGCCATTACCTTATATGTAATAAATGAAATGGCTGCAAAAAGCTCCTGCCCAACCGATATTCCTGCTAATGCCTTTTTGTGCTTTCTAATCCACCGTAACATAAACTATCTGTCCCTGCCTAACTAATTATCCGGTTTGTCTTTCTTAAACTTTTCAAGTATAGCTTTAAATCCATCAGTATTGATTGTCTTTGACTCTGACGAATAAGTCAGTTCCTGCTCGTTAATCTCACTCAAATAAGTGATAGTATCCTTACAGACTGCAACAGCAAAACATTTGCTGCCAATCTTGATAATCTGGATATACTTTGAATTAGTCACTCTCATAGTCTCAAGTATCTGGATGTTACTGCCTGCCATTTTATTCTTCTGCATACTGCCAGCCCATCTTGTAACAAAATATGTAAGCGCTAATACAAATATAAAAATAACGAGAAGCGTAAGCAACTGTGCAAACGCTTCCCATCTACTATTCAATCCTGCTAAAACAAACATTATTATCCAACAACCTTCTGAACAGCCTCAATAACACGGTCAGCCTGAAATGGCTTAACAATAAAATCTTTAGCACCTGACTGTATAGACTCGATAACCATAGCCTGCTGTCCCATTGCAGAACACATAATAACTGATGCCGAAGGATCTGATGCCTTAATCTTCTTAAGTGCCTCAATACCATCCATCTCTGGCATTGTTATATCCATAAGTACAAGATCTGGCTTTAATTCAGCGTATTTCTCTACCGCCTTAGCACCATTCTCTGCTTCACCTGCAACATTGTATCCGTTCTTTGTGAGAATATCCTTAATCATCATTCTCATGAATGCAGCATCATCACAAATCAAAATATTTTTTGCCATAAATTTCTCCTATCCGAAAAAACAAATTTTTCACCAAATTCATTCTAATGCATTATACAACAAATACTATCAATTTCCTACTCTTTTTTGATTTTTTAGAAAATCATAACAATTACTTGATAATTTCAGTTATACGAACACCAAAGCTCTCCTCAATAACAACCACTTCGCCTTTAGCTACATACTTGCCATTAACAAGAACATCCACAGATTCTCCTGCAATCTTATTAAGCTCAACAATTGTTCCTGGCGCAAATTCAAGAATATCCTTGATTGACTTTGTTGTTCTTCCAAGTTCTACAGTTACCTCAAGTGGAACATCCTTTATAAGTTCGATGTTTTCTTTCTGTGAAATTGGATTGACATCTGTAGCAAATGGCTGAAATGCTGCCGGAGCAACATTGACATCCTGTGCTGGTGCATACCCTGCCATTGGCATACCCTGCATAGGCATACCTTGCATAGGCATACCTTGCATCGGCATTCCATAACCATAAGGCATTCCCATATTCTGCATCGGCATTCCCTGTTGTGGTGCTGTCTGTGCTGTAGTATTCTGCACCGGTACATCCTGCTGTGGCATTGTCTGTGTCATATTCTGTGCCGGAGCCTGCTGCACCTGCTCTTCCTGATGATTAGCTGTATCTTCCTGACTTACCTGTGGCTGTTCAGGTTCTGCTGACGGCATAAACATGTTAAGAAGTTCCTGTGCAAACTCTTTAGGATATAACTGCATAATCTCACTATCAATAAGGTCGCCAATCTGCATTTTAAAAGCCACCATTACAAAATGGTTTTAAGGAATCCAGCGGGTTATCATCTAATTCATTGTATGTCTCCACTAAGTTAGCTATTGGTGGACTAATATCTATCTTTCTGTTAAACATTGACGACATAGATGTTGCTGCAGAACCCATCATCTGATTCATTGCTTCACCTATTGCACTAAGATGAAGTTCTGTCAATGGTTCGTCTGGATCAACATTACCTATATCCCATCATAAGATCTGTAATAATCTTAACATCATTTTCTCTTAAGAATAATACATTATTTCCAGCAAGACCTTCTTTATATGAAATCTGCATCATAACACATGGTCTGTCATATTCCCTTGATAAATCATCCCATGTTGCAACCTCAACCTTTGGAGTTGTAATATTAACTTTCTGAGAAAGAAGCGAACTAAGTGTTGTAGCTGCTGTTCCCATGCTTATATTAGATATTTCTCCAACAGCATCTTTTTCTGACTCAGTAAGTGTAAAGCCGCCATCTGTATTATCATTAGCATTATCCTCTGGTATAGTTGTTGTTGCTGTTGATGAATCAGATGTGTCATCTCCTCCTGTATTCATGCCACTAAGAAGTGCATTTATCTCGTCCTGGGATAACATTCCATCCATTCTTATTCACTCTCCTTTCTAATTACTTCTGTAACTCTTACTGCATATTTATTCTCAAAATAATAAGGTAAAGCTGTAAACTTCTTAATATTACCTACATATACCTCTAATTATGGTCAACCTTTTATCAATTTTATTACGTCTCCAACCTGCAGATTAACAAAATCCGAAACACTGATTTTAGATGTTCCCAGCACTGCCTTTACCGGAATCATTGCCTTATCAATAACAGTCTCAATTGCATCTTCATATGTATTAGTATCTTTCTCCTGCATATTAGAAAACCAGTATTTGGTATTGAGCTTATCCATTACCGGCTCTAATGTAGCAAATGGCAGACATATGTTCACAAGTCCCTCAACATCACCAATCTTTAAATTAATGGTTACAATCGCAATTGTCTCACTCGGAGAAATAATCTGGGCAAATTGTGAATTAGTTTCAATTCTTTCCAGTCTTGGATTAACCTTAACTACATTCTCCCATGGTTCCTGCAACTGATTAACACACACTGTAAAGATACGTTCCAGAATTGTAAGTTCAATTTCTGAAAAATCTCTTTCTTTATCAAGCGAATTACCTGCACCACCAAGCAATCTGTCAACAATGGCAAATCCAAGATTTGAAGCCATTTCCATAATTATGTTACCACTTAATGGTTGCATTCCAACAACACCTAAAGAACCGGATTAGAAAGTGCATTAGAAAATTCTGAATATATAACAACTTCTGAGTTAACGACCTCAACATTGACTGTCTTTCTAAGATATGCCGGAAGATTGGTACTCAGCAGTCTGCCAAAATGTTCAAATATAATCTCAAGAGTTCTTAAATGTTCTTTAGAAAACTTAGAAGGTCTTGCAAAATCATAATTCTTGACCTGCTTTTCTTCTGTATTCTTCATTTCATCAACATCTAATTCTCCGCTGCTGAGAGCTTTCAAGAGGTTATCAATTTCACTCTGTGAAAGAACCTCTCCCATCTTCCTCACCTCCTTATCATATTCTTTAATGTTTACTGGACAACAATATTAATCAGTACACTTTGTATCGTCTCAGTCCTGAATAATTCTGGAATTACTTTAAAAGGTCTGTTTCCATGGTTGATTTATTAGCACTTATTGTGCTGTATGTATACTTATTAGCTTCATTAGTAACCTTATTAACAATTACTTTCATACCGTTATCGATTGAAGTCGATACTGTACTATAATCCTTAGCCTTAGAATTAAGTCCTAAAGATACAGTAAGAACAGCATATCTTGTTTTTCCATTATCAACAAACGAAACAATAATATCTGTACTGTCGTTATTCTTAACATCAATATAACTTACATTTTCAATTCCTGAACCTGTAGATGAATTATTATTAGAAACTCCGCCTGCAACATCCATAATAATAATCTGTGCCAACTTTATTAATAAGAGAATTTGTCTTCTTATTTGTTGATACAAGTGAAAATGTAAGAATCACTGTAAGTACCAGATTCACAAGTACAAGTGCCAAAATAATCACATTAAGCATACTCTTTTTCATGAGTTATCCTCCTGTTAACTGTTAATTGCATTATACACTTTTATTTCAACTCTTCTGTTCTGCGCTCTGCCTTCCGGAGTTCCATTGTCTGCAATAGGAACTGCATCTCCTCTGCCGGAAGATGACATTGTTTTATCTGAAAAGCCCTTGTCAGAAACAAAGAAATCAAAAACACTATATGCTCTGTATAAAGAAAGCATCATATTATTAGGATAACGCGATGTATTAATTGGCACATTATCCGTATGACCTTCTATAGTAATTACATTATCATCATACTCTATAAGTGCATCAGCAACCTTGTCAAGAAGACTGCGTGCCTCTGATGTAGCTCCGACTTTCCCGAATTAAACAGAATTCCACCACTTACATTAAGCATTACATATTTACTATAAGCAGTAACATCAACATAATCTGCAACTCCACTGGCTGTAAGTTTATCAACAATCTCCTCAGCCATACTTTCTGACTGTTCAAGACCTTCTTTCTCAATTTCATCATAGGCATTCTGAATATCCTGTGACATATCGCCATCATTGTTAATACTATATTGTTATAGTAATTGCTCAATTCATTCAGCTGACTCGCCCCACTGCTTACAAGAATTCCTTCCTTTGACAGTGCAGAACCGCCTTGTGGAAGAACACTAAAGCTTGATGAAAGTGAAGCTGCAATCTCTTCAAACTTCTGCGAATCAACTGTTGACATTGCAAACAATAAAACGAAAAACACAAAAGCAGGTTCATAAGATCTGAAAATGTATCTTTCCAGAGAGCCGCTGGTGGTGCATCCTCTGTACGCTGTTTTGCCATCAGCCTTCACCTCCTCCTTGCTCAGATAACGCTGTTCTGGCAGATGGTGAAAGGAATGACTTAAGCTTTTCCTCTATAACTCTTGGATTCTCTCCTGCCTGAATAGAAAGAAGCCCCTCAATAATAATCTCTCTAAGCTGATACTCATCATTATTCTGTAGCTTAAGCTTATTAGATATAGGAACACAGAGCCAGTTAGCAATCAACGAACCATAAAGCGTAGTAAGAAGTGCTACCGCCATATTAGGTCCGATTGACGCTGAATCAGATAAGTTCTTTAACATATTAACAAGTCCTAAAAGTGTACCAATCATTCCCCATGCAGGAGCAAGTGCCGCCCAGTTATCAAAGAAACCAATTGTACTCTTATGTCTTGTATCCAGATTAACCAGTTCTGTTTCAAGAATACCTCTTACCAGTTCAGGCTCAGTACCATCAACTATAAGAAGAATTCCCTTCTTCATAAACTCATCGTCAAGTCCCTGAGCAACCTCTTCAAGTGCCAGAAGGCCTTCTTTTCTGGCTGTATTAGAAAGCTCAATAATCTTAGATATTACCTGTCCATTATCAAGCTTAGGATCTTTCATTGCAATGCTGAATCCCTTAAGATGTCCGATAAATGTCTTAAATGTATACGATGTCAGCATACCCGCCAAAGAACCACCAATAGTAACCGCTATCGACGGGATATCAACAAAAGTATCCATAATTCCTTTCAGTGTAGGATTGGTCGTACTCGTTATAATTCCCAGTACAACCATGCCAAAGCCAATAATTATTCCCAATAGTGTAGCTAAATCCATAATTGCCCTTCCAAGTCTCTAGTATTCTATATATATTATCACTTAGTATCTGTACCAGACGCATACAGATTACCAATTATATTTCTCTTATAAGTAATAACCTTGCTATATACCTCTTCTACGCTTTCCTTGACAACGTATTTATGTCCTGTTGTAAGAGTAATAACAGTATCCGGAGTTTCCTCCATAACTTCAATTAATTCTGCGTTAAGCACAATGCTTTTTCCATTAAACCGTGTTACTTCAATCATAATACCTCCGATACAAGATAAGGTATAGTACCTCCGTTAAAATCAACTAAATATATTAAAGCACTTATGGCGAATTATTGCAAGGAATACTTGTAATAATTCGCCATAAATATCTTTTTCATGTCAATTATCTCTTAAGATTAATAAGTTCCTCTAACAGTGTGTCTGAAACAGTTATAATTCTCGAATTAGCCTGATATCCTCTCTGAGTTGTAATCATATTAGTAAATTCTGAAGAGAGATCCACATTAGACATCTCTGCAATTCTGATGAAATACTTCCATCACCTTCTGTAACATCCTGACCAATACCATCAAATGAACCTGAATTAAGTGTTGCAGAGTAAAGATTTTCTCCTTCTTTCTGCAGACCTTCCGGGTTAGAGAAAGTAGCAACTGCTATCTGACCTATATTCTTAGTATCTCCATTGCTGTAGCTGGCAACAATATATCCTGATGAATCAACACCAACCGATGTCATCTTACCTACTGCCTTGCCTTTCCAAGTCCATTAATGCCAAGCTCTGAATTAAGATTAGTCTTTTCTGAAAACATTGTAATTCCAGATGCATCCATCGTAAGTACAGGACTTGTCTCACTTTCACCGATAACTCTCAAATCAACGCCTTCAATAGCATCTGATGCAGTCCCGTTATTAGAAAATGTAAGCTTAATATCTGAATTTGATGCATCGGCAAGACCTGTAAGTGTATTAAATGATAATGGTCCGGATGCTGTAAATGTAAGATCTGTAGGATTGCCATTCTTAGAAACCGAAACAGGCTCAATTGTATACTGTGTATTATCTCCTGAACGCCTGCATACACAAGATTAACTGTTGCCTGATAAGAATTACCAAGGCTGTCATAAAATTAAGAGTTGTTGTAATAGTATCCTTAGAACTTGCATTAAGGTTACCTGTTACCGTAACAGATGAAGTTCTTTCTGGTGAAGTATATGCAACATCCGGACTGTTAACATACAGCTTTGATACAAGGTCTCTTTTGCATTACCAGATTCATCTACCTGCCATCCCATAACATTAGCACCAGCTGATGTTACAAGAGCGCCTGATTCATCAACCTTAAAATTACCAGCTCTTGTAAAGAAAGTATTGCCTGCACTATTTACAATAAAGAAAGCACTTCCGCCTATCTTTAAATCAAATGCATTATCAGTTCTCTCAGAACCACCTTCTGAAGAAATTGCTGTGGAGATAGAACCAACAGATGATCCAAGACCAATCTGCATAGCATTAGTTCCTCCCTTTCCTGTTTCTGCATTGTATCCTGACGCAATCTGAGTTGTCTGATAAAAAACCTCTGAAAAAGTCATAGACTGCGACTTAAATGCCACAGTATTAACATTGGCGATATTGTTACCAATAACATCCATTCTCGTCTGATGTGCCTTAAGACCTGACACAGCAGAGTACATTGATCTCATCATAATATTGTTCCTCCATAAATATGTAAAGACATATATCTGATGCATTCATCAATAAAGCATCGTCCCTTCTGGCATTCAGGGACATCCGCTTCCTTTCGGTCCAGCTATATAATAACCGCTCCATCAATATTAGTGTAGATATTATCATTGTTGTTATTCTGATCCATCGCTGTAATAACGGTCCTGTTCTTTGTATTAACTATAAAAGAAAGATCATCAATTATAACGAGAGATTCTTTGATTCCTTTCGAAATTGCTTTTTCGGTTCCTTCCTCAAGCCTTGTCATCTGTTCATCCGATAACTGAATATCTCTGTTCAAGCCTGTCACCAGCATGTTTAGAGAACTTCAACCCTTTTGACGATTTAATATCGCTGTCGGAAATAACCTCTTCAATTGAACGTTTCTGTTTATATATATCAGCAAATGTTTTGCCATTATACATTTTATCAACATTATCAGAATTCTTCTTTCCTATAATGTCCGTCATCTTTTCGATAGAAGCAATATTATTACCTATCATATTATTCATCATAACGGTCACCCCCAGGTTTTGTATCCTCTGTCTTAGTATCTGTTGTAGAACCATTTCCTTTCCATTTGTCGAAATAGTCCTTATCCATAACTGTATCAAGATCTGATATATCATAAAGCTTTCCGCCAATTCCAAGATATACAGTTCCATTTATTGTTTCCCAATAATCAACAGTTCCGCCTATATAACCATTGCTGTTCTGTGTTGTAGTCATTATAACCTGCTTACCCACAAGGTTAGATGCCATATCCTGTAATGTATTATCATTCATTTCTTTGGTTGCCTCTACCTGTGTAAATGTAGCAAGCTGAGCCATATAGTCTGAATTATCTGTTGGTTCGAGTGGATCCTGATTCTGCATTTCAGCAACCATAAGTTGTAAAACTGTTCAACATCAAGCGTTGTCTTATTAGTAGTACTCTTATTCTTACCTGTTGAACTTATATTAGTATTAACATCATCCTTTGTAGACAATGAACCATCGTTCTTAACATAAGACCATGCACCTATCGTACTAGCCATCCATATTCTCCTTTCTTATTATAATTATGCTGAATATTCAACACTGCTGTTGCCATTAACAATAGCATCCTTAGCCCTTATTTCCTCTGAAGTCATATCAGATTCATCAAGTTCCTCAAGACTGCTAAGATCAAGCTTTCTATGAGTCTTCTTTTCCTGACCAGCCTGTTCTGAATTATTACCTTCAAGATTCTGTTCAGATTCAAAGCCATGACTCTGTACTGTAATCTCAACTGCTTCTACCTTGATGCCCTGATTGTTAAACTGTTCCTTAAGTGCTGTCAACTGATTTTCAAGTGCGGCCTTAACCTGCTCATTCTGTGCCGTAAGCTGTGCTGTAATTACTCCCTGTCTTGCTGTGACAGCTATATGTACTTTTCAAGATTCTCCGGATTAAGCATAACTTCAATGCTTGAAAGCTGTTGAGTTGCTGTAACCTTAATCTGTTCAACAACCTGTCTTACAATATCAACCTCATTAACATTAGAAACTTCATCAATAATCTCGCTGAAAGCATTCTGGATGTTCTGTGCCATATTCCCGGTAAAGTTTTCATTTTGCACAGATGCTTTATCAGACATATGAGTCTGCTGCTTATCATCCGCATTATTGTCATTATCAGCCTGCACTTTAGTCTTCTGTGCAATTACATTTGCTTAACTCATACTGTGATGCTGCTTCCGGCCGTTCTTCTGGCTGTGCATCTTCTTTCCCCACAGACTGTTTAACATACTGTTTAACATCATCCTTCGCAGAAACAAGCATTTCTTTAATTGAATCAATGTCCATATTATACACATCTTCCAGATTATCTGTCACAGACTTTGCATATTCCAGTATATCATTGAGCATAGATACTGAATCTGCATCTGTCAAAACTCAAGTGAATCAGTGTTTCCGCTAAGAGCAACTACAAGATCCGTAAGCTTCTGCATGTCAAGCAAATCCTCTGCTATAATTCCAAGCTGCTCCATAGCACTCTCTATATCTTCATCAGATACATTCATTGTTTTCTTAATCTTTTCTTTAATGTCCGACACTGCATTCTGCACATCCTGAGTCATTTTGTTACTGTTTTCTTTAACCGCATTATCTGTTTTACATTTTTACAGTTGAATTAGTGGTAACAATATCTGCATTCTTGTTAGACTTATTAGCACCCATGCTTACAAGTGAATCTGATGGAGCTGCTGAATATGTATTAGTCTGCTTTGATGAATTCCCAGTCACATCGTTTCTTACAGAACTATTCATTATCCTTGCAAAATCAACATTCCCGGAATTATCCTGACCAGACTGGCTTCCAACACTTCCTGCCACCTTAGTAACCGGCTGAACCATTCCTGTAACAGCTGAACTTACCATATTATCCTCCTCCTTTCTTCATATTAGAATCAGGATAGACCTAATCCATATTATATATCGGTAGTCTGTGCTACAGACTTAACCTTTACCAGGATACATAATTACAGTAAGCTTTGCCGCATATACAGGATCCATCTCGGCAAGAATAGCAGCTCTCTGCTTAGATGTCATGCAAAGAAGTATATCAGAAACAAGGTCTGTATCTCCAGTCATCTCTTCAAGAATAGCTGCCGCATTTTCGCATCCATCTTCGAATATGTCTCTGCCCACTCTTTAACCTGCTGTGAGTACTGTAAATCCTTTACAACCTGTTCGTAAAGCTTTGCTGCATTTTCTGAATCAATACTTTCATACCACGATTTGTATTCACTTATATCCGGAGCATTATCAGTATATACAACCTCCCTGTCGAACTTATCCTTTAACTCCTGATAATACTGTGCATTATCTTCAAACACTTTGAGTCTGGCAATCTCAGCCTGAAGCTCAGCAATTGTCTGGGCTGATGCATTCCCATTATTATTGTTCTCATCAAGCTGTGCTTCAAGTTCTTTAATTCTGTCAACTGCTTCAGAAAGGCTCTTGTACTTTCCCCTGTTTCTTCCTGAATTTCTTCATCTGTAGCTGCTGGAAGAATCTTATTCACTACCGGAACATTTTTAAGATATGGCCGTAAACTACTTCCAACACCGCCAACATTCATTTTGATAAGCAGTGCAAATATAACAAGCCATATTATAATTATAAGAATTGCAACAAGTACGCTTATAAGCTTGCCACTCTTCCCTGAATCTTCATCAAGTTCATCAACATTAACATCTTTTTTCTTAGCCATAATACTCTTTCTCCAAACAACAATTACTCATCTTTGTTATTATAGTTAAAACTTACTGTCTCATCTATCTCTTTCACTTCCTGTGCATTTAACTCAAGTTTAAACTGTTCAAATGCTTTCTCTTCAGTTTCTCATGAATTTTTCTGTCCTGAACAGCCTCTGTAAGTTTTTTCATTGCATTATCAACATTTCTTTCCGCAATCCTTATTCTTACAGCCTGCTGTGTTATCTGGTTTTTTATTATCTTAATAGCCTCATTGCATCTGCGCATTTCCATAATATCAAGTCTTTCTGATGCAGAGCTTCTCGCAAGATTTTCATATGAATCAAGCCTTTTTCCGAGTCTTTTCATAGTTTCCTCTTCAATGAAAAGCCTGTTATTCATTTCTGCAAATTCTGTTTTAGCCTGCGTCTCCAGTCGTTCTTTAATATTAAGGACATTCTGCATACTGTACAAAAATTTAGCCATTCATGCCTCCGTTACCTCTTAAGCTGAAGAGTTCCATTTTCAAATGCTTCATAATCTGCGAATATATCTGATAACTGTGATATTTCATCATCATAATCAAATTTTTCATCAGTCTGCTGCATAAGAAATTTATTAACAGTATCAATCTTATAAATGGCATAATCTATATTACGGTTAGAGCCGCTCTTATAAGCGCCAATATTAATAAGATCTTCCGCCTCATTATAAGTTGCCATAACATTCTTCATTCGTCCCGCCATCTGTTTATGCTGCCTGTCAACAATCTGACTCATACATCTTGATATGCTTTGTAACACATCAATAGCAGGATAGTGATTTTTTTGTCCCAGCTTTCGTGACAATACAATATGTCCATCCAGAATACTTCTGGCTGTATCAGTTATAGGCTCATTAAAATCATCACCATCAACAAGAACGGTATACAATCCTGTTATTGAGCCCTTATCTGACATTCCCGCTCTCTCAAGCAGCTTAGGCATTTCACTATATACGCTTGGCGGATATCCTCTTGTCACTGGCGGTTCACCTGACGCAAGTCCATCTCCCTGTGCCATAGAAAACGTGTGAGTGAATCCATCATCAGAAGTACATCTTTGCCCTGATCCCTGAAATATTCTGCAATAGCCGTTGCTGTCTTTGCCGCCTTATTTCTTATAAGAGCAGGCTTATCCGATGTTGTAACAACAAGGACACTTCGTGCCATACCTTCCAGCCTAAATCCCGCTCAACGAATTCTCTGACCTCTCTGCCACGCTCTCCTATAAGAGCAATAACATTAATATCAGCTTTCGTATTTCTTGCAAACATACCAAGAAGCGTACTCTTTCCTACACCACTTCCTGCAAATATACCAATTCTCTGTCCTTTTCCAACAGTAAGTAATCCGTCTACAGCCTTTACGCCAAGAGGAAGGACCTGGCTTATTATCTCCCTGTCCATAGGATCAGGTGGAGCAGCTTCAACAGGATATTCATCTGTATATTCTAATTCAGAACCATCCGTAGATTCCCAAGTCCATCAAGTGTATGTCCTAGTATGCCATCACCAACCTTTACCGACAAAGGTCGTTCCATATTCTCAACAACACTTCCTACCTATCCCATCCACAACATCATATGGCATAAGAAGCACATTTGAATCATTGAATCCTACAACCTCCGCATATAATTCCTGACTGTTATCTGCAGAATAAATCCTGCATAAATCATTAAGTTTTGCATCTGGTCCGACAGATTCTATAGTAAGTCCTACAATCTTAGTTACTTTTCCCAACTTTTTATAGAAGGATTTTTCTGTCAATGATAAATATTTATTTTTATTAATTGATGACATATCATCCTCCTTAACAATACAATTAGTTCTGATCATACTTGTAACATCAGCCTGTGCAGCCTAAAAGTTTAATATTATTAATAAGCTTATTAAGTTCAATATCCAGACTGCAATTAAATATTCCAGTATTTGTTTCTATCATGCACTGATTCCGTTCAAGCGTAACATCTTCCACAATATCAATATTAACCTCTCTTGACATAGCACAATATATCTTTCCCTGATTATTAACCAGGAACTTATAATCTTCAGGAGATACTTTTATTACATAATCCCTGCTTCCATCAGCATTATGCATAACATCGTTAATGAGATGCAGGATAATATCATGATTATCCTCCGTTACAACACCTGTGACTTTTCTGAATACATCTGTAATAACTTCCACAAGTTCAGGTTCTATAGAGTCCTTTAGCTCGTTATATTCATTTTCAAGTTCTGATTTTTCTTATTTTTCTCCGTCTCAAGCTCCTGCTGCTTCTTTTCAATTTCCGCATCTGCCTTAGAACAGCCTTCATAGTAGCCATTCTGTTTAGCCTCTTCAAATGCAGCAGCCGCATTTTTATTGGCATCTGCTATTATCTGTTCAGCCTGAAGTCTTGCATCTTCTATTATTTTTTCAGCTTCTGCATTAGCATTTTCCAATGCAGCCGCAGACTGGTCAGAATCAGCTCCGCTATCCTGTATTAGTTCTTCCGAACTATCATCTGATATAAGTTCTTCAACAACGTCCGCATTGAGTCCGCTAACAAATCCATCTGTATCAACTGCTGCATGTTTAGACTCCATGATTGCCTCTAGCTTTTTCTTAATCAGATCATTATAATCAATTACTCTTTCGTCCTTATTCACCGTGTATACACGTTTTAACAGCTTAGACAATTATCTCGTCACCTCCGCCTCGTGATATTACAATTTCTGCTGAATCTTCAAGCTTTCTGATAATATTAACAATCTTCTGCTGTGCATCTTCAACATCTTTCATACGGACAGGACCCATATATTCCATATCCTCCTTTATCATAGAAGCAAGACGTGTTGAAAGGTTATTAAGAATAACATTCTGCACTTCTTCCGTTGCTCCCTTAAGTGCAAGAGCAAGGTCATGATTGTCAACATCTCTGAGAACTCTCTGAATAGCTCTGTTATCAAGAGAAAGAATATCTTCAAATACAAACATTTTCTTACGGATTTCATCTGCAAGCTCTGGTTCTTCAACTTCAAGAGTTTCCATAATATGCTTTTCTGTTCCTCTGTCAACAGAATTAAGTATTTCAACAATTGCATCAACACCACCAACAATAGTGTAATCCTGATTCACAAGAGAAGCGAGTTTTCTTTCAAGCACTTTTTCTACCTGCTTAATAACATCTGGCGATGTCCTGTCCATCATAGCAATTCTCTTTGCAACATCCGCCTGTTTTTCAGGTGGCAGTGCTGAAACAACACTCGAAGCCTGTGATGCCGGAAGATAAGAAAGTATCAAAGCAATAGTCTGAGGATGTTCATCCTGAATAAAGTTAAGCAGCTGAGTAGAGTCTGTCTTTCTGATAAATTCGAAAGGACGAACCTGAAGACTTGCCGTAAGTTTTCCAATAACATCTCTCGCCTTGTCCTCGCCAAGAGCTTTCTCAAGAAGTTCTTTAGCATACGAAATACCACCTTCTGCAATATACTGCTGTGCAAGACATATTTCATAAAACTCATTAAGTACCTTCTCTTTTGTCTGAGGTGACACACTGCTTGTATTAGCTATTTCAAGTGTCAATTGTTCAATTTCTTCTTCTTTTAAATGTTTAAAAATCTGAGCTGATTTCTCAGGTCCAAGTGCAATAAGTAATGTTGCAGCTTTTTCCACACCATCCATTCCTCTTTCAGCATTAGCTGATGTCTTTGGCATATGTTTCCATCTCCAATCATATAATCAATTGACCTTTCAGATATCCATCATAATAATCACCAGTCATCATTAAGCCAGTTTCTAAGCAGCAATGCAACTGCTTCCGGGTTCTCATCAACAAATTTTTCAATAGCCTTTCTTGTCTCAGATTTCTCCTGAAGGTCAATTTCATCAACAGTAGGCTGATTCTCTTTAGTTGAAGCAAGCATTTCTTCTACAGAAAGCTCTGGCTCCTTTTCTTCTACAGTAAGAGGCCTTGCACTTCTTAAAACTATGAATACAAGTATACCGAGTATAGCAACAGCCAGTCCAATCTGAATCCAGAATGAAGCACGGCTTAATACGCTAGTCTTCGGCGCATCATAGAAATAAGGTACATTATATGCTAAAACAGTAATGTTATTAGTTGAGATTCCTGTAGCACTTGAAAACATATTCATCCAGTCAGCATTAACCTGTACCTGAACAGGATCAGCGTTCTGCGCCTTGAATTCATCCCATGTCATGTTATCGAGATATCCAAGCTTTTTGCAATCATCTTCGTTATATACAACATTCTTAATAAGCGTTACAGCCATTGTAGATGTATCATATACTATTTTTCCTGGTTCAGTATTAGTTGTAGTAACCAGCTGGTTAGGAAGATACTGATACTGTTTTACAGTATATGTAGAAGAACTTGATGTTCCATCTGTAAGATCGTAGGTTGTTCCTGTTTCTCCATTACTCGTAGTTATGGTGTTCCACCTGCACCATTTGTTCCATTCGATTCAAGTTCATATGAAGTATCGTATAAGCCTTCTTCTCTTCCCTCCTGAGCTGTATATTCAGTTGCAATCTTATTAACTGTATCCCAGTCAAGATCAAGATTAATAGCAACTGTCGCATCATTAAACAGAGATGTTGAAAGAGCGGTATTCTTAACTCCGGCTGCAACAGTAGACTCAATCTGTGACTTATACTTAAGCTTGCTGGAATATGAGATGTTAGATACTGAACCCGAATTATCCGAACCGTTAAATAAAGTCTTTCCTGTCGTATCAATAATTGTTATTCCGTTAGTTGTGCTGCTTCCAACCGCTGTTGCAAGAAGAACTGCTATACTTTCCGCTGTGTCTTCTCCAACTGTCTTATTAGTATCAATCGTAACGGCTACAGTTGTATCTTTCTTTGTAGAATAGAATGAATTCGTATCATCTGACAAATGTACTGTAACAGATGCAGATTTGATTCCGTCTAAAGAAGTAATATCATTTTCAAACTTAGTTTCAAGATATTTGGCATACTTCTTATTCTTATCAGACTCTGTTGTTGTAAGACTACTGTTAAGTGCATCATCAAGTGAATATCCTGAAGGCTTAATGTCATTAGATGCAATGAGCATTTTAGCATTAGTAAGATCCTGTTCCTTTACCTTAACTGCCATATTATCAATTTGATATGTATATCCATTATCTGTAAGCAGCGTGGTAACTGTATTCATCTCACTGTAATCTTCGCATTTGGTAAGCTCCTGATATGTAGGTCTTGATAACACAACTGCAATAACAACAACCGCCGCAATAAATACAGCTACAGCACTCACAATTATTATCTTCTGATTTCTGGATAGCTTTTCCATATTTCAAGAAGTCGCGCTGGAATCTGTTTCAATCTATCTAACATAAAAAACCCCTATTTACATTGACATATTCATAATAGAGTTATAGGCCTCCAATGCCTTATCTCTTATTGCAACTGTATATTGCAGTGCAATATTAGCTTCCTGCTGATAAACTCCTAACTCATGAGTATTAGTCATGTTACCAAGAGCATAATCAATTTCTGCCTGCTGTGCTCTCTGCACATATGAGTTGGTACTGTTCAGCAACCCTGCCACTGAGTCATATATTGCATCAAATGTAGTATCTGAATCTTTGCTTTTAGATGTACTAAGTGTTGCATTATCTTTCATTGCTGATGTAACTTTATTGACATAATCACTGCCTAAAGTTCCAATCGCACTAGTAAGATCCATATTCATTCTCCTCTTTTGTTCAAATATAGTATTAATCATATGAATTAAACCAGTTATCCACATATGTTATGTAGCAGAACCTATTGAAAGTCCCTTTGTTGCCATTGACTTGCTTGCGTTGAAAGCTGATATATTAGCTTCGTATGAACGCGACGCATCTATCAGGTCAGTCATTTCCTGAACAGTATTAACATTCGGATATGTAACATAGCCATTCTCATCCGCATCTGGATGCGATGGATCATATACCATTTCCATATCAGTTGATGTATCTTCATATACAGATGTAACTTTAACTCCGTTACCTACAACACCACCATTGGCAAGTCTTAACGCATCCGAAAATGTGGAATACGCTCCGGTTCCATATGAACCATATGCAGACTTTCCAAGTGCTGTACCTGTCATTGTTTTTTCAGTGAACACAACAGCTTTCCTAACATAAGGTGTTCCATCACTTGTTCTTGTTGTATCTGCATTAGCTATATTCTCTGATATTACATCTGTTCTTAACTGCTGTGCCGTCATTCCTGAAGCACTTACATTAAAAGCCGTAAACATTGACATAGTCCTGTTCTCCTTCCATATATCAATCACATTATATATTATTTAAGCACTGCCTTAAATCTTGAAAACTCATTATTCATGCTGTCAATTAACGCATTATAATTAATCTGCTCTGACGCAAGTTCAACATTCTCTGTAGAAAGATCAACATTATTACCATCTGTTCTATATGAAAGTGTACTGTTATCAGTATAAGTTCTTATGGATAAATCATTATAATTAACATTATTAACCCTCTGTGTAAGAGATGCTGAATTCTTTCCTGAACGCTGGAGTGCATTGGCAAGATACGAACTAAATTCAACATCCTGTCTCTTATAATTAGGTGTATCAACATTAGCAATATTATTAGTTAAAACTTCTTCTCTTGTCCAGCTCGCATCTGCTGCTGATTTCAGCAGATTAACATAACCAAAAGCACCTGTACTCATATATTATTCCTTTCTTAGTGTTAAAACGCAAAATATGCCTATTACCAAAACATAAAAACACTACATACATTATAAATTATAATATAAAAACAAGATTTTTTCATATTTTGCCACATTTCATTGGATTATCATGTATCAATATGTATACTTATACAAAAGATGAACCCAATCAGACATTGGATCCATCCCATCATCTCAAGCTCAATCCTTTAAGCTCTATCAATTATACAATGTATACTCTCAATCTTCAAGTTTTTAATTCATCATATACAACTTCATTAAGAACTTTATTTTTGTTCCTTTCATGCCTGATGATTTCGTAGAAATAACACCTGCACTGTCAAATTTTTTAAGTGCATTAACAATAACTGATCTTGTTATTCCTGTATTATCCGCTATTCGGCTTGCAACCAGAATGCCATCAATTCCATCCATATGTGCAAATACCGCTTTGACGGCCTGTAGTTCTGATGCCGATAATGTCTTTATTGTTGACTTAACAATTTTCTTTTTTCTTTCATCTTCTGCATTCTCATTGCATACAGAACTCATCATCTCAAGTCCTACAACAGTAGCTCCATATTCACATAAAATAATATCATCAATTTCATAATCACTGATACATTTATACATAAATAATGTTCCAAGTCTTTCCCCAGCTATGTCAACAGGAGCTATTAAAGCCTTAAACTTACGTTCACTTCCACCTGAAAAGCCCAATGTAAGCAGATTAACATTTTCTTTAGTTGATAACACTCCCAACAATCTTTCATTAAGCATATTATCAACAAATCCGCCTGTATCAGCTGTTATAAGCTCACCTATTTTGTCAATTCCGCTGTATGAAGCCGCTCCTAGTATCTTTCCTTTCTGACTTATAACCAGAACATTAGACTCTAATATTCCACTAAGCACATCACAGATATCATTAAAATCAACTCTGTGTGAATGATTATTGTGGAGCAGCTTATTGATTTTTCTTGTTTTATCAAGAAGCTGAACACTCATTGTAAATCTCCCATCCTTCTTTTAAAAGCAATTCACATATATCAGCTACTGCTCTTTATCATTCTTTGATTCGACATATCCGCATGTCTCATCAGCACATACAATTTTATTGCCTTTCTCAACCATATATCCGCCACACTTAGGACATTTTTTCTCAGACGGCTTCTGCCATGACACAAAATCGCACTCTGGATATCCTTCGCAACCATAAAACATTCTGCCCTTCTTTGTTTTCTTTATGATAACATCTTTTCCACACTTAGGACATGGAACTCCAATCTTTTCAAGATACGGTTTGGTATTATGACATTCAGGAAATCCCGGACATCCTAAGAACTTACCATGAGGGCCATACTTAATAACCATATTTCTGCCACATTTATCACAAATAACATCAGTTACTTCATCTTCTATCTTAACATGTTCAAGTTCCTTCTCCGCTTCATCAATTGCAACTTTAAGATCAGGATAAAAGTTTCTTATAATTTCCTTCCATTCCACGGTTCCTTCTGCAACGCCATCAAGAAGAGACTCCATATTAGCTGTAAACTTAACATCTACAATAGTAGGAAAAGCTGTTATCATTATATTATTAACCGCATTTCCAAGCTCTGAAATATAAAGATTCTTATTCTCTTTAATAACATAATGTCTTGCAATAATTGTAGATATTGTAGGAGCATAAGTACTTGGTCTGCCTATTCCCTGTTCCTCAAGCGCCTTTACTAATGATGCTTCTGTAAAATGTGCAGGTGGCTGTGTAAAATGCTGTGTACCATTCACATCATCAAGTGTAAGGACTGAATTCTCGTCCAGTCCTTTCGCAAGAGTATTATTTTCTTCATTGTCATCATCATTCTTATATACAGACATAAAACCATCAAAACAATCTTTGATGCTGATACTGTAAATATATATTCACCAGCTCCTATTCTTACAGAAGTTGTCTCATACTGTGCAGGTGCCATCTGGCTTGCAACAAATCTTTTCCAGATAAGCTGATAAAGCCTGAACTGATCTCTCTGTAAAGATTCCTTTACTATTGCCGGTGATAAGTTAAGATCAGTTGGTCTGATAGCCTCATGTGCATCCTGAATCTTCTTATCATCCTTCTTGGCATTAGAACTTTGTGGAAGATACTTTTCCCCATAATTCTCACTGATATAATCTTTTGAAGCAACTTTTGCCTCATCTGCAACTCTTGTAGAATCTGTTCTTAAATACGTAATAAGACCTACTGTTCCTCTTCCTTTAATATCAACGCCTTCATATAACTGCTGTGCAATATTCATTGTACGCTTTGTAGACATATTAAGAGTTTTAGCTGCTTCCTGCTGAAGCGTACTTGTCGTAAATGGAAGTGGTGATTTCTTAATCTTCTCACTTTTCTTAACACTTTCTATACTGAAACCAGAGTTTTGACTTCATCAAGAATATCCTGCATCTGTGCACCATTCTTAATTTCACTTTTTCCTTTTTTTTCGCCATAGAACTTTGCAACAAGTGGTTTCTTTTCTCCCTTAATATTAAGAACAGCTTCCATAGACCAGTATTCTTCTGGAATAAATTCATCTATCTCATTCTCTCTGTCACATATCATTCTTAAAGCAACAGACTGAACTCTTCCAGCACTTAAGCCTCTTTTAATCTTAGCCCATAATAATGGACTGATTCCATAACCAACAACACGGTCTAATACTCTTCTCGCCTGCTGAGCATCGACAAGATTCATATCAATCTTTCTTGCTTCTTTCAATGATGCCTTAACTGCATTCTTAGTGATTTCGTTAAATGTAATTCTGTATATATCTTTATCTTCTAATTTAAGTGCCGCTGCAAGATGCCATGAAATAGCTTCTCCCTCGCGGTCGGGATCGGTTGCGAGATATACTTTATCAGCTTTCTTCGCTTCTTTTCTTAAAGCAGCAAGAATATCTCCCTTTCCCCTTATCGTAATATATTTAGGTTCATAATCATGTTCAATGTCAACTCCCATCTGGCTCTTAGGCAAATCCCTTACATGTCCCTGTGACGCCATTACCTTGTAATTAGCTCCAAGGAATTTACTGATAGTCTTTACCTTGGCAGGTGACTCCACTATAACCAAATACTTATGCATCTATAGCCCTCCAAATCAAATATGCTTCCTTATATAATAATTCTTTGAAACCTCTTCAATAAGCCCATCAAGCTCCAGCTCAAGCAGAATCCCCTCCGCCTCTACCAGATTCAATCCTAGAATTATTAACAATTGTCTCCAGACTTACCGGAAACAAATTGATTTGACTATACACCATATTTTTAGGGCTTGCAAGCCCTGATTTTTTTAAATTGCCTTCAAATATACCATTATTATTCAAACTATTCATACAATTATCATCTTTTTGCTACAATTAATATATCTGTTAATGGATTCTGTTGCATATATATCCTTAGATGATGTAATCAGCTGTGCTCCTTCTTTCAAAAGTTTAAGGCACCCTCTGACAGAGTATCCCCAATTCTTATGGAACGACATAAACATCACGATTCTGATCAAGTGCCTGATCTGCCGTTATGAGTGAGCCACTCTTTTGCTTTGCCTCCACCACAATAAGTGCATCTGACATTGCACTAATAATTTGTTTCTCATAGGAAACAGACCTGCTTTAGGCGGTGTCCCGGTGAATATTCTGAAATAATCCCACCATTGCTCTCAAGTTGTGTGTATAATTCGATATTAGTTCTAGGATAGCATATATCAACCCCGCATCCAAGAACAGCCATACTATAACCGCCTTTTTCTAACAGCTCCTCTCTGTGCCGCTGCATCTATTCCTAATGCCATCCCACTTATAACCTGAATTCCCATGTCTGCAAAATCTTCTGCAAATCTTCCTGCTACTGACCTCCCATATTCTGTACAGTTCCTTGCCCCGACAATTGCTACTGACGGAACGTCCGACTGTGGCAGCCTTCCTTTATAATAAATTATATAAGGATAATCGTATATATTCATCAATCTTTCAGGATAATTATATTTACCCGGATATGTGAATTTAATGCCTTTCTTATCAAGTTCTGAATATTCCCTGTATATATACTCACTTTTCTAGATTCCTTTTATAGAATATATATCTTCAGGTTTCATTCCCATGACGCCTTCAAACATCTTATCTGATGCTTTATATATATCCTCTGGTGTATCGAATACCTTAAATAAATATCTCAGCTTAATGTTAGCTATTCCTGTAATATTATTAATCCAAAACCAATAATAATCATCTTTCAAGATAAACCTCCTGCCTAGTGTATTGCTTCTTTAATGTATTGTCACCTCTGGTATTCCACGATAATAGAACGCCTCGCTTATGTTAGCCGTTGTTATATTAACATTACCATCTATATCTGCGATGGTTCTTGCAGTCTTCAATATATTTGAATATCCTCTTGCAGTCAGACGCTTCTTTGCAAATATCCTTTTATTAATTTTTCTTCCTCTTCTCCAAGTCTGCAAAATTTCTTCATATCTCCTGTACTCATCTGTGAATTATACTTTATATTCATCCCATTAAACCGCTTAAGCTGGGCAAGTCTTGCACGCATTACAGCTTGTTTCATGCTTGAATCTGGCACATTACCATTATCACTGCTGCACCTTATCTGTTCGTATCCTATCTCCTCTGTCTTTATACACATATCAAATCTGTCCCATAACGGCATGCTTATCTTCCCCATAAATCTCTTAATATCCTGTTCAGAACAATTACATCTGTTTCTGTCCGGAAAATAGCCACATTTACATGGATTCATTGCACCAACAAGCATAAAATCTGCAGGATATGTATAAGCTCTGTTCATTCTTACGATTGTTATATTCTTATCCTCAAGAGGCTGCCTTAATCCTTCTAATATTTCTGGCTTAAACTCTGTCATCTCATCAAGAAATAATACACCTTTACCCGCAAGAGTTATCTCCTATTCTTGGAAACATGCCACCACCAAAGAATGAACTCTTAGTAACATTGTGATATGGTGCGCGAAAAGGCCTGTCTTCCATAAGCCCGCCATTATCTCCTAACTGTCCTGCCACACTATATATATTAGTAACAGCCAGCTTTTCATCAAATGTCATATCAGGCATGATAGACGGAATACGTTTTGCCATCATAGTTTTTCCGCTTCCCGGCGGCTGGATATACATGATATTATGCATCCCGGCAACAGCAATCATAGTCGCCCTCTTTGCAGCCTCCTGTCCACATATATCTGCATAATTAATTTCTTGTTTATCTATTGTACGGCATTGTTCTGGATTATCCTGTCTCTGGTTCTCAATTATACCATTATTGATATATTGCACCGCCATTTTCAGACTGTTAGTCGGAATGATATTCACTTTCTCCACAATTCTGCCTTCATTATAATTAGACACTGGTATAAGTGCCTTACTTATTCAGTTTCTTTGCTTCACATACACATGGCAATGCCCGCTTACACCATTAATGCTTCCATCAAGGCTTAATTCTCCTAAAATCATCATATTATCAAGATTAACTTCATCTATATATCCATTTGCTGATAAAATAGCCAATGCAATTGGTAAATCAAACCTGCGTTCCGCATTTTCTTATATCTGCAGGAGATATATTTACCACAATGCGCTGTGGAGGCTCATAGCCAGAATTACGGATAGCTACCCTTACCCTCTCCCTTGCTTCCTTAACCTCATTACTAAAAATCCGCTCATATCAAAGCTTGGAATTCCATTACCAACATCAACCTCAACCCGTACAATCTCTGCCTTCAATCCATATAATACCCCACTCAATACACTACTATACAATAAATACCGCCTCCTTTTACTATCAATACTTAAATATGTATTTGTTCAGCTTTTATGATTATAGTATCTCAAAACAATTATCAATATATATTCATTGTATAAAATCCCAACCAGACCTCATGTGTTATATTAATAATCCGGTTGGTTAATCTTTACTTCGCAGCCATCTTAGAAAGTGCCTCGTTGTAATCATTCTCTGAATATTCTTTCAATATATCCTTTTTAGATATTCCGTATCTTATCATAAATATTATATCTTCTATTGTTGCCGTCTTAAATCCTGTTCTTTACCAGACTTAAACCCATCCTGTCTTGCTTCATCATAATACTCTTT
>SCPP01000047.1_pt1 | contig 43594 bp, 46 predicted proteins | sample 6106811 | NCBI WGS metagenome assembly SCPP01 (sample SAMN10720449, study PRJNA508395) | human gut metagenome | isolation source: Participant 2 stool, 15 month | host: Homo sapiens | collected 2018
GTCATCCCTTTCGGAACGGATGTGCCGTATTCCGAAGGAACAACGTTCACACAGGATACACCTGCTGGAGCCTGCCCCAGGGGCATACAGGTTCCTGTTCTATACGGGGAACTATGAACTGCTGGACAGGAATGACTATCATGAGACGCGTCTGTCCGTCCGGACTGACACCATTGACGGGGAGGCGCACATTTCAGAGGTACAGAAATTCTGCTGTTCCTCGGCCTTCAGTGAAAGGCTTGAATACCGGAATCCCAAACGGGTAAGGATACAGCCTGCGGCTTTGTCCAGAAACTGAACATAAAGATTAACGTGTCCGGCAACACCGTACCGTTGTCCTTGAACTGTACCCTTTCGGGAATCTCTACGGCCAGGTATCTGGCCTCCCGTGAAAGGACCGGAACCGCAAGTGCGACCGCCTCCTTCGCAAAGAAGGCCGACAATGTATGGACGGCGGGCCTTTATGTGTTCGGATTCAGTCCGGCGGCAGAGAACATTCTTGCCGTAGAGGTTCTGATGAAGGAGGAGGACTCCGTATTCAATGAACGGCAGTCAGTTGACCTGACCCGTATCTGCGGGATTCGACGGTGACGAGATCTCGCTGGAGCTGGACCTGCATCGGCAGGGAACTGGAGATTGGCGGGCCGGTCATCATCGGACTGGGAGGACACCCCGAAACGGAATTTCCATAAGACTATAATTATAACAAAACCAAATCAACAAGAAAAATGAAAACAAAATTATGATTTCGGCAGCGGTAATTGCCGCCGGGATGCTGGCTTCATGCAGCAACAAGGAAATAGTGGACGAACAACCGGAAACAGACGGGGTTTCAGCCTCCGTACTGAATATTGTGCCGACAGTCGGCACGGACACGAGGGCCGGCTTCGTGCCGAAAACCGAATGGGCGGTAAATGACGCCATGGGGCTGTTCATGTACAAGGCCACCGGATGGGGGGACGCCTATCCGCGTTATGACGCGCAGAACAACAAGTCCACAAAAACAGCGGCCGGATGGAGCCAGGCAAAACCCGTCTATCTTCTTTCGGACAAGGCGACGATATGGGCGTATTACCCATACAACCAGGCCGTCGCTGACGGTACCAAAGTCCCCGTTCCCATCAATGCGGGAACCTCTGTCGACTACATGTGGGGAAAGAGCACAAACCAGGTGTCGGTCATTGAAACGGATGCCGTCATTCCCATGAAACATGCATTGTCCCAGCTCGTCATCCGTCTGAAAGTTTCTCCGGAATATCATAATGACGGCAACCTGACATCCGCGAAACTGAAATCCAAGGCGGCCAAGTTCGGAACCTCGGGGACAATGAACCTGAACGACAACGGAAGGATCATCTTCTCCCCGACATCCACGGAACTCTCATGGACTCCCAACGACCATTCCGGCACAGGGGAACCCGTCGGTAGACTTCGCCGCCGCAATCTATCCCATGAGCCTGGCATCCGGAGAAGTCAGCATGGAGGTCGTCATCGACGGGGCAACCTATACCTATTCCATTCCCCAGATAAGCTGGGAAGCCGGAAAGAGATATATCTATTCGATAACGATGCGCTCAATGACGCGGAAATCGGAGGCGAGAACGGACAGTCCGTAACCATCGAGCCATGGGGTTCAAGCGAATCCGACGTAACGCTTGTACCGGTCAAATAAATTACAGAACAACAGGGGACTCCGGTCCCCGTCCTAAAAAAACAATCATGGTAAAATCAATAACAACGATAATCTGCGGCTTCCTTGTCCTGCTGTCCGTATCCTCCTGCCGGAAGGAACAGGAGGAGCCATGCCGGAAAACGGCCGTGTCACCTTTACCGTCGCCCAAACGCGTGCCACCCAGGAAGGCACGTTCGAAAAGGGAAACTCCATAGGCGTATTTGCCATCGAGCCCAAGACCGGCGTGTACTGGGCCACAAATAACAAATACACCTATGACGGCCGGGCATTCAAACCCGCAACGGAAGAGGACAACATCATTGTGACGGTGGGGACCGATCTTGACTTCTATGTATATTATCCTTTCAAGGAGGGGCAGACAGACATCACCGCCATATCCCATGCCATAGGAGACCAGCAGGAAAAGTCCGGATGGCTTTCAGCCGATTTCCTGACAGCGTCCTATACGGACGTAATACAGGACTATACGATACCGCTGCATTTCGAGCACCGGCTGTCTACCGTGGAGGTCCGGGTGGAAGGAAGCGACCGCGTGGACGGCGCCCGTATGGAAAATGTGAAATACGGCAGCCGGTTCAACCTGCTTACCGGAAAAACCGTTACGGACGAGACCAGGGGAAGCTATGCTATGTACAGGTACAGTTCCGGGAACCTCACCACGGTATTCCGGATGACCATACCCGCCCAGACCCTTACGACAACCTCAATTACATAACCCTCACAGGAACCCCGGACATGAAGCTGCGCGGCACTTCCGACATGACCACCGAACCCGGCAGAATCCACAACTACCGGATAGATTACAAGATACGGATAACCGTCCTTGACTATCCGCAGGGTGGAAGCACCACAGGTGCGGGCCTGTACGACATGGGAAGCACCTGCACGGTCACCGCGTCCGTGAACGGCGGTTATGAGTTCGCAGGATGGTACGAGGACGGCAGGATCGTGTCGAATGACACACGGTACAGTTTCGAGGTACTGTCGGACCGTACACTCGAGCCCAGGTACCGTAATTATGGCGGCTGGTCGGTCACCCTGACGGCAAATCCCTCCGTCATCGGCTGGCAGGGCGGCAGATCTTCCCTTGTGGCGGGAGCCTCACGCGGAGTGTTCGTCAACGGGTGGCAGAAAACACACAGACGGCTGTCCCTCCCTCAGCGGAGGAGCAGAAGGATTCCTCCTTTCAGGGAATACGGTGACAGTGTCGGAAAACCCGTCAGGCTCATCCCGGAGCTGTGTGCTTACGGCAAGTCACGGAGGAAGCTCGGCCACGGCCACAATCACCCAGGAGGGATCTCCGGTAAGCTATTATTTCAGCTATGCGGATGGCGGAACCAGCCATACCGAATATCCGGACGACTCATCGGCCGGCTCATTCATTTTGGACATAACAAGTTACAAGAAGACGGGCAACTCTACAAAAGCCCTTTCCTGGAACGCATCCGGTGACAGCTGGATTCATGTGAACGGCTCATCGGTAAGCTATGACGAGAATCCGGCAAAGGAAAGGAGGACCGGTCTTGTGACCCTCAAACAGGATGAAAGCGGCAAAACGCTGTCATTGAAAATTGTACAGCCGGGAAAGACTTCCATTGACATCGAACAATAACAAAAAATCAATTGAATGCGGTTATGAAAATAGACATATACAAACCGGTTGTCCTGTTCCTGCTACCGGCAGTCCTTGCGGGCTGCTCGGGTGAACGGGAGCCCTTCCCGCAGGGCGGGAAGGCCGGACTGAGGATAGAGAGCTGCTCCAGCCGTGGCGGAACTGACGGAAGTCCCACCCTTGTGAAAGATTTCGGAATGGTGCTGCTTGACGATACGGGCGGCGGTTATGCCGGAGCCGTAAACCCGCTGCATGTAACATACGGGGAAGGCTGGATCTTTCCGGAGGTCACACTCACGGAGACCCCCTGCAGGCTGTTCGCATTCTCCCCTTTCGCCGCCATCCCGGGAAAGGAGCTGCCCCTGAGCCTGGTCCCCCAGACCGACTACCTGGCATCCGGGGAGATACGCCTGGACTGGCAGAACCGGTCAGCGGACATAGGGATGGAACACCTGCTCTGCCTGCTGGAATTCACCATAGAGGGCAGCAGCGCGTGCACTCTGAGTGTGGAGGGGATGTTCCTACAGGCGGCACTTATGACCTTGCCGGCGGCAAACTCTCGGCAGGGGAAAAAGGAACGGTCCCCTCGGATGGGAACACCGTCCTTCTGCTGCCGGGCAAGGCGGGAAACAACAGGGTCGTGATCCGTTTTCAGGAGAACACATACGGCTGGCTGCTGCCGGCCGTCACCCTGGAGGCCGGAAAAAGATACGGATATGCATTGTCCCTGGGCAAAGAAGGGGGACTCATTCTTTCCGGTGTAAGTGTCCGTCCCTGGCAGGAAGGAGAAGACTATAACGGAACTATCAAACCTAACAAATAATAACAAAATGAGAAATTTTACAGAAAAAAAATTGTTTCTGACTGTCATGTCTGCATCATATACACTCCGGGGATTCGCCCAGGATGCCCGGGGAGCGATCAATGATGTCCTGGACAGTTTTACACTGCCCGTGTTCGGCGGTTTTATGCTTGGAGGTATCATTCTGGGCCTTATCCAGCAATGGGACAATATCATCGACAAGGAGAACAGGGGCACGCGAAAGGAAGGATTCGTCGCACTGGGCTGGTATGTCGGCTTTGCATTGCTGGCCGCAGTCGTGGTGTCCGCCGTAAAGAGTGCCATTTCCGGTATCAGCCTGTCGATATGAGATACAGGATCAGAAAAGGACTGGAGAGCCCCTGCATGATACGGGGGCTTCTTTCCGGGGACTACTGGATATTCGTCGGCTGTTGTTCCGCCGCTTTCGTCCTGTTCTTCCTCGGCATCCGTGCGGGGATATCCGCAGGCAACTGGAACCTGCCGGTCCTGGTGCTCGTCATCTCGCTGCCCACCCTGCCGCTGCTTCTATACAAGCTGAAAAGAAAGGCACGGCCCCAAAAGTTCAAGGAGACGGGAAAAGAGATAAACATCAGTAATCTGGACATAAACAGGGTATTAACAAAAGGAGCATAATGAAATCAGAAGAGGCATACAGCATACTTGACATTGTCAGTGAATCGGAGGGACAGGGCGTCGTCCTGACCCGCAGCGGCAGCATATGCGTTTCTTTCGAACTCCGGGAACCGGAATGCTATTCCCTGACTCCGGAGGATATCGACAGGAGGGACGGCATGTTCCGGGAAGCCTTCAAGTTTCTCCCGGACGGCACATATGTGCACAAACAGGATGTGTTCCTCAAGGAAAGGTACTGTCCGGACATTGCCGGCGGTTCTTTCCTTGACCGGGCCGATGCGCGGCATTTCCGGGGACGACTGTATGTCAGCCATACCTGCGTCATGCACTTTGTACTTTCCGGACTCAAAAGTCTTGAGAAGGCCTACATATCCTCGCCCCTGTCCTATAAGGAGAACCTCCATAAGGAGGACCTCGCCAGGCTCGATGAATTCCTCGAGGGAGTTGACAACGCCGTCGGCATCATCCGGAGCATGCGTGATACGGAGATAGCCCCGATGTCAGGGCAGGAAATGCGGGACTTCACGGCCGGATACACCACCCTGTTCGACGCCCCGGGGGCGGTTGTGGACATACATGCCGACACGGAACTCCGCACAGGAAAGAAACGGGCACGCTGTTTCGCCGTCTGCGATGAGATCTTTCTCCCTGACGGCAGCCTGGATTCCTGTGTACGGGACGACTCCCTTCCTCCCGCCGGCTCCCTGCTGTACCATCCGATGCTGGAGCGGCTTGGGATGTACCTGCCGTACAACCACATCGTGAACCAGGTGGTTTTCTTTGGGGAACGGACGGCTGCGCGAGCGGATCGCCCGCAATATCGACATTTATGGAAGCAATTCCGGCATGAGCAGGTCCATCAAGGTACAGTACCAGAAACTGGACGAGCTCCAGCAGGAAATCCTTGAGGAGAACGAGACACTGGTACGCAGCTTCTTCTCGGTCTGTGTGTTCGACGAGTCGGAGGCCGAACTGGAGAAGGCCGACAAAAAGATCAGGGAGACGCTCAACCTGGCCCGTCTCGGGTATTATATTCCCGGATATGAGAACCTGGCTGCGGTGCATTTCGCCTGCGTCCCCGGCCAGATCCACCTGATGCCGCGGAAATACCTGTTCCTGACCACCCTGCCCATAGCATTGTGCTTCTTTCTCCAGTGCGGCAGTTTCAGGAATGACAGCGAGGGCATCTATGTGCATGACAGGATGTACCAGGTCCCTCTGAGAAAGGACATCTGGGATGCGGGCAAGAAGAGGGTCAACGCCCGTAACGGGATGGTCATAGCCGGAACCGGCGGCGGCAAGTCCGCCTTTACCCTGAACCTTACCCAGCAGCTCATCGAGCAGGACTATACGGTCGTGGTGGTCGAGTTCGAAAGAGCTTCAGCCAGCTCTGCAGGCTCTATCCGGACATCTCCTGCACGTGGACTACGACGGCAGGACGGCGCTGGGCATCAACCCCTTCGACCTGCAGGGGGAGGAACTGGACAACGGAAGCATCGAGATGCTCTCGGGGGTCGTGCAGAAATACTGGAGGCACATGTTCACAAAGGACGAGTCGGAGAAGGAGGTGGCCCTCACCCGTTTCATCCAGGACTATTACGAGAATGTCCGTGAAGGGCACAATTTCGAGAGTTTCTACAACCACGTGACGGAACATTACCCCGAGATTCTGGCAAGGAAGCACATCCCCAAAGATTATTTCTCCCTGGAGTCCTTCAGCCTGAACTGCGGCGAGTTCCTGCCCGGCAGACGCTACGAGAACGTATGCAAGGATACGGGAACGGACTTCTCGGGAAAGAGGTTCATCGTGTTCGAACTGACGCAGATCAAGCAGGACAGGTTTCTGAGCAACCTCGTGATGGGCATGATATTCACCGTCATACAGAAGAAGCTGCTCAGTGACCGGAGGAAACGGGGCGTCCTGATCTTTGACGAGTACGGCGAGACCGCGCAGATGGTCGATACGGCCACGGGAACCGGGATACACAGCTCCGTGGCCTTCTGCTATCAGAAGATCAGGAAGGAGAACGGGGCGGTGTACACCATCATCCAGAATCCCGACCAGCTGCCGGAGAACGAGCACACAAAGAACATCATAGCCAATACGGACATGCTGTTCGTGCTCCCCACCAAGGAGGTCATCTACCAGTCCGTCATAGACAGGTTCAGGCTGACCCATCCCGGACAGATAGCCCTGATGAAGTCCATGAGGAACAATTTTTCGGGACAACGGCCCTATTCGGAGTGTTTCATGCGGCTGGGGGAACATTACGCCACCGTCACCCGCCTGGAGTTCTCAAGGGAGAAATTCCTTGCGTTCCAGACGGAGGGGGAGATATGGTCGGACCTTGAGGAGAAGAACCGGAGGATGTCCATGGAGGACGCCATAGAGGAATATATAAGGGAACATCAATAAGAAATAAGAAACAACAAAAACAAGAACAAATGAAGAAACTACTTTTATCCATGCTCGTGCTGATGACAGCGGCAACCGCATCCGCACAATGGGCGGTGGCGGACGCGCCCAACCTTGCACAGAACGTCAAGAACTTCTCGGAACTGCAGAAACAGGTGGGCTACCTGAAGGAGCAGAAAGACCGGCTGGACGAGACACTGGACATGATGCGCAAGGTCAACTCCGTCATCTCCAGCTGTGAGACCGCCAAATCAATCATAGAGAGACAGGGAAGACTGTCAGAGAAGTGCATAGACCTGGTGACGAACAAAAAACTGGGCACGTCAACCCTGCAGACGCTCACATCCAGCCTTGACCTGGTCATGCTCAACAACACACGGCTCATCAGCCTGTCAAGGACCATACTTTCCACAAGCGTGAAGATGAACGACTCCGAGCGGCTGGCCGTCCTGCAGGAGATAGAGAGACAGACCATCGAGCAGGAAAGGAAGGTCTCGAAGGTATCCCGGATCATATCCCAGTATGAAAGACTGAAAAGAGCCCTGAGATAATATGGAAGAGGCATACAGCAATCTGAACAACGCATACCTGCAGATCAAGGGGATGATAGTGGTGGAGGGATTCTATGCCCTTGTTGCCGGATTTGTGATTACCACCTTTGTATTCAAGCTTGCGGGTATCATCAAGGAGATGGTTCACGAAGGCAAGGGATTCAATGCAAAACAGTTTTATGAGCTGGGCAGGGAGTACATCCTCTGCATAGCCCTCATCTGCATCATGCCCGTGTTGCTGGACACGCTTGAGACCGTACTTGCATACGCCGCGGACAGGCTGATGGAGTCGCTCGCCGCCGGAGGGGTCTACAATCCGGACAATATCTGGAAGAAGCCGATCGAGCAGCTCTTCGACGACCTGATGAACAGTGACATCATCGACATAGCGGTCAACGGGCTGGACACGGCCTTCGACTCCCTGCTGGCGGGAGCGGTGGGCAGTTTCGGGGGAGTCGCATACGACTACCTCATGCTGGTGTTCCTGTGCACGCGCTACCTTATCCTGATACTGCTCGAGGTCATATCGCCCCTGGCGATAGCCTGCCTGTACAACAGCGACACCCGCAGTTCCTTCTACACATGGGCCAGACAGATGGTCGGGTGCTACATGCTGTATCCGGGATTCATCATCGCCAGCGTGTTTTCTGATCTGATTGTAGTGAACTATGTACAGCAGCGCCCCTGGTCAGTAACGCTCATGGTGATATTTTCCTTCCTGCTGAAACTGGCGATGCTCGCCACGGTGAAAGCAACGGTTAACAAATGGTTATAGCTGATATGATGGACATAAAGAACATACTTAAAGATTTCTCCCGCCTGGCGGAAGCCAGAAAGAACCATACGTTCCGCACCAGGCTGGTATTCATATTCTGCGCCGCCACAATAGCGATGGTGCTGTTTTTCAGCTACAGGGTGGTGAACAGCGCGATGGACAAGATCTTGGTCGTCAATGAAGGCGGGGAACTGCTCCGCTTCAAGGCCATGCAGCAGGATCTGCTGTATGAATCCCTTTTAAAGAACCACTGCTACCATACGGCCTATTATCTGAACAGTTTCGACAGGCTCTCCCTGCAGGAGAACCGGGCACGCGCCCTGTTCCTGGTCAACAAGCCGGACGCGAACACCATATTCGCCAAATACCAGGCTGACAGGGGGTATGGCGACGCCCTGGAACTCGGAGTGGTCTACAGGACGGAGTTCGAGAAGATGCTCTCGGTATCCGTCAGCGGGGAGGAGTATCACGTCACCTTCTCGTCAGTCCTGAGCATCATCAACGGAAATGATGTCAGAAAGATACGGATTCTCAGCGAGGGCACCGTCATACGTACCACGCCACGTTTTCCGGAGAACACTTCCGGATTTTTCTTCCGGACATACAACCAGCAATACGAGATGCCATGACAAAAACTGAAAGGAGCAGAATAGTGGCGCTGGGGTATAGGAGCCGTGATCATCCTGCTGGTATGGGGATCATCGCCACATTACCGAAAAAAGAGGACGGCAGGGAGGGAGAAGTGAGGCTGCGCTCTGAAATCAAGGACAATTTCACGCTCAAGGACATGCTCGGGAGTGTGGAAAAGGAAATGGAGAACCGGAGAGAAACCCCCATGCCCGGTGGAGGAAATTACGGAATGGATGAACCGGAGGACACCGTTTCCCCGGAAAGCGAGATACAGCGCATCCGGGAACTGATCAGACGCAACGAGCAGACCCTCGGAAGCGCTCCGCTTTCCGGGACGGAACAGCCCGCCCCCTCCCCCTTCAGGGAGAAGGAGGAAACGGACGGTGAGGAGGAGAAACCGGGGAAGACGGAACCGGAGGACACGGTCCCCGAAGAGACTCCCCGGAGAGGATTCAACAGCGTGCGCCTTGTCCGGCAGGACGAGAGGAACGTCATACGGGCATTCGTACATTCCACACAGACGGTCATGGTCGGAGCGACGCTGAAGATGCAGCTGGCGGAGAACTGCCTTACGGACGACGGACAGCGCATCCGCAAGGGGACACCGGTGTTCGGGGAGGTGACCGGAATCGACGGGGAACGGGTGCTGGTCAAAATCACCTCGGTGAATCTGGCAGGGAACATACTTCCCTTTGAAAAGGAGGTGTATTCCGAGGATGCCATGGAAGGCATATACGTTCCGGGAAATGCCAAGGCGGAAACCATCAAGGAGGCGGAAGCCGCGGGTGTCAGCGGGACGAACACAAGCATTTCCGGGGGACTTGACATGGGAAGCCAGATAGTGGCGGGCGCGGCGAACAGCGTCATCAACGCGACCAAGTCGGCCGCAAGCAAGAATATCCGAAAGATAAAGGTGACCATCAAGACGAACTACCGGATACTGCTGAAGGATGCGAAAAAATAGAAATACAGATTAAATAGGAAAGGATAAGGACAATGGCGAAAGTATATGTGGCAAGCAGCTGGAGCAACGAATACCAGCCACGGATCGTGGCTTTTTTAAGAGAACGGGGGCATGAGGTGTACGACTTCAGGAACCCTGAAAGAAAAACAGACTTCCGCTGGTCGCAGATCAGCGGGAACTGGGAGAAGATGGAGACAGACGAGTACCTGGACGCGCTGGAGCATCCGCTGGCAGAAGCGGGATTCAGGTCGGACTTCGATGCCATGCGGCAGGCCGACGTATGTGTGCTTGTGCTCCCCTGCGGGGCTTCAGCACATTCCGAAGCGGGATGGATGAAGGGGGCCGGAAAGAAAGTGATAGTATATCGGAACCGGCCGCAGAGACCGGAACTGATGTACAAGCTCTTTGACGGGATATTCCCAACGGCTGCGGATGTGGCACGCTTCCTGAAGGAGTTTGATGAAATGAATAATCATGCAGTTGTATGACATGGAAAAATTCTGGTACTATGCACTTTCTGCCCTTCTGGTTATCTGCCTGAATGGATATATCCTACTCCTGTTCTCAGGGAAACTGGAAAATTTCATTCTCAGTATCGGGACTTTTGTAAAGAAGGCCATGCGAAAAATTAAAAAGTATTTAAAGGGGAAAAGGCATCCGCTAATCAGGAAGTGAAGTGCCTGTAAACTATTATAAACGGACTCTGAAAGCGACAATAACGAATGATGAAAAAAAATATATGAAATGAAAGAATTTTGGAACAAACCAGAAGGGTGGGAATATATTCTCCCCATTCTTTTCGGAATCTGCTTAAACGTATTCATTATGCTCTTTTTTACAGGAAGGCTGGAAGACATCCTAATAAAATGTTTGGAATATCTAGAAGCACTTAAATGGAAAATAAAAAGAAAAATGAAAAGACATTAGTAATAGATTTCATTTTTAGAAATCTTTTTCTCTTTGAAAGCGGCTATTGCCCCTGTGATAATGAGAAACAGATATTCTAAAAACAGTACTATGCATAATGATGCTAGCGGAGAAAAAAAATCCACCGATAAATATATAAAAATACATATCACAATGGCACAGGTTAACAATATCATGGGAGTATAAAAACAGGCAGGATATCTGACAGGTCCCATAATGGAGAATGGAAGTCCAAGACCCAGGTATAGGGCAGAACTGCCTAATGTGAAAAAGATCTGTTCATATACGGAGAGCTCCCGAAAAAAATGGGTGAAATAACACAAAAATGGATACAACATGAAAGTACATCCCAAAAAGCAAATAAGGATCTTGACATAAACGGAACCTATTTCAAGATCTTTCAGTAACTGGTTGTAATTTGTAGACATGACGGTTGCTTTTAATTAATAACTGAATTGCAAAAGTAATAAAATCCCGGCAAACTGCTTTTATAGGCTATTTGACTGGGGATAATATTTAGTAAGAATGAGACAAAACCAAGTTTACATCACAGGGATACTTCTCCTGATTCTTCTTTCAGGGAAAGCCCAGAGGATCAAGGAGCTTCCGGCAGTGCTTCTGCCGATTGGATGCGGAGAGTCCTCATGTCCATGTGACGGGACATGCCCTGATAATTAGCTACTCCGGTAAAAGACAAGGACTTGGCAAGCCTTGTGTACCTGTAAGCCATTATAAACGGACTCTGAAAGTGACAATAACGAATGATAAAAAAAATGTATGATATGGAAGAATTCTTATCGAAAAACGGCTCTGTGACCATCTTACTTTTCTGCTTTCTTCTCACCCTTAATATTGTTTCCCACATTTTGGGCTTTTGGAAGAGTTACTATGAATATTCAAGGAAAAAAGAAGAAGGCGTCAGGAAGGGACCGGACAGATGCAAAGAAGCGTCCATGAAATAGATTTGCATGATATCAGGGAGAGGAAAGCCCGGTTGACGGCGTGACACGCTTCCTGAAAGAGTTTGACAGATTGAATAACTTAAAAACTGTATGACATGGAAGAACTTTGGAACAAGCTTGGGGCTTGGGGATATGCTGTCCCTATCCTTATGTTACTCTGTTTAAATATACTCTTGTTTACTGACATCTTTGAAAAGATTATAATAAGATGTTGGGTATATCTGGAGAATATCATAAGGAAAAGAAAAATGAAACATCCATGAAATAAATTGCATGATATCAGGGAGAGGAAAGACCAGCCGTCGATGTGGCACGGTTCCTGAAAGAGTCTGATCAAATAAAGAATTAAAAAAACGATGTGATATGGGAATTATTTGGGAAAAAGCAGATTACCTGATCCGACTATTATTCATCATAGTATTAGGAATTGCATGTATACTTATAGTGATAGCCCCTCTTTATGGGGCACGGAACAATCAGCCGGAATCTGGGTAGGAAGGCGGAACCGGAGGACTGCCTGAAGAGGACAAGGGAAAAATGAGAAAGAAAAAGAATGAAAATGAAAATAAAAACTAAAGCAAAATGGAAAACCTGTTGAGCCATGCCGGCATTTTCTTCACAATGGCTGCCGTACTGACATTTGAGGCAATCCTTCTCCGTCTGGCTTCAGAACCGGAAGGCGGGCGGGAAGTGAAGGCACGGAAAGGGGAAAGCCACCTGGGGGCATTCATACGTGAGAACTGGTACTGGCTGCTGTTGCTGTTTTGTGCGCTAGGAGCGCTTTGCTGTGCAATACTGAGATCCTGCATGATATGAATCAACAGGATACCTTCATTGCTTTTTGGTGGCTGACTGTGTGCTTATGGGCTTCTCCGCTTTCTTGCAAACAGTATATGAATACGCGGATTTTATAAGGGAGTCAGTAATGTGCATTGTCTTTCTCTCCTTTCTTTTCCTTGAGTATGGAAATGCCACCCGCAATGAACTGCAGCAGATACATTACCGACAGAACGGTTGAGAATAGCTTGAAACGGTTGCACTCCTCATTCAGAAAAAATAAACAAATGAAAAGACTTATCATTACTGAAGAGGAAAGCATCGCCAAAGGGGTATAGAGTATCCTTGGATACTTTACCGGACTTATCGCTGAAAGAAGAATTCCGACCCCCGTATACAAAGCGGAACTGCCCGATGTGAAAAGTACCTGTTCGTATACAGGAAGTTCCCGGAAAAAACAGGTGAAGTGAAAAAAGGTCGGGTACAGCATAAAAGTACACCCCAAGAGGCAAATAAGGATCTTGACATAAGCGGGACCTATTTCAAGATCCTTGAGCAACTGATTGAGATTTGTATTCATAAGCAAACAACTTTAAAATTAGCATACAAAGATATAGAATTGAAAGAAAACCATGAAACCGAACAGAATTTACATAACAGGACTGTTCCTGTCCGTTTTCCTTTCAGGGAAAGCCCAGAGGATCGAGGAGCTTCCGGCAGTGCCCCTTCAGATCGGGTACGAGAAGACCCTGCACCTGATATTCCCTACCGAGGTGAAGTATTACAGTATCGGCGGTGACTATGTCATCGGTGAGAAAGTCGGGAACTGCCCGGAGATCATACGCCTGAAAGCGGCCGAGGAGAATTTCCCGGGTGAGACTACCCTGTCGGTGGTGACAGCCGACACGAAGTTCTACTCCTATGCCATCAGCTATAACGCCCACCCGGTGGAGAGCTATGTGCGTGTGGACGGCCAGGCACCCGCGCCCCATACACTGCCGGTGGAAAGGACAGGCAGATGTTCCTCATTTTCCCGGCCGGAATCACCTATGTGGACTATGGCAGTACAAATGTGGAGGTTGAAAAGGCCGAGGAGTGGACAACATCCTGGCAGTGAAAGCCACCGGAGAGTTTACGGAAGACACGAACATCTCGGCAGTGGTCGAAGGGGGGAAATTCTACACTTTCAATCTCCATTATGCCCCTTTCCCGGAACGTTTCAGCTTTGTCATTGACAAGGAAAAGACGCAAAGGGTGGCCATCCTTGACGAGAGGGAACGGTCAAGCGAACAGAAGGAAAGGATCAGGCAGGCAATCTCGAAGAGGATTCCCCTGGACCTGGGACTGAAGGACAAGAACGCCGGCATGGAGTTCGAGGTCGGAAACATCTTCATCGACGGGGACATCCTGCTGCTGCGAATGACGCTGACAAACCGCACACAGATAGGCTATACGACGGATTTCATGCGGTTCTATATCCAGGATGCAAAGATTCACAAGAAGACGGCGGTGCAGCAGATCGAGCAGAACATCCTGTTCGCTTTCGACTACCCGGAGGAGATACCTGCACATGAGAGCCGGACGTTCACGGTGGCCATGAACAAGTTTACCATTCCTGACAAGAAAAGGCTCATCATCGAGATCCAGGAGAGAAACGGCGGCCGGCACTTTCTGTACAAACTTAAAAACAAGTCACTTCTGGGAGCGGAGGAAGTGTTCAGAAGCCTGCAGGAGCAGAAAACGGAAGATGAAGCGGACAGGATATTAAGGAGGATATCCAGATGAAACTGCTGATGCTCATATTGTTCTTCCCCTTTTCTTTCGAGGGGGAAAACGGAAGGGAACTGCTCGATACGGCACTGGAAAAATGCAGCCGTCTGGAAAGCCTGGAAGCTTGCCGGGACATACTTTACCGGTACGGGGTGGCAGACAGGCTCCCTCTGTCATGTCCCCTGAAAGACAAGTTCAGGATAAGCAGCCCGTATGGAGGCAGGATTCATCCCATAACGGGAAACATAGTTTTCATTCGGGAGTCGATATGGCGGTGGAGCTGGCCGCACCGGTCCATGCCACCGCTTCCGGTACGGTCGTTTTCGCAGGAAGGAAGGGAGGCTATGGAAGATGCGTCATCATACGGCATTCCTACGGCTTTGAAACGCTTTACGCACATCTGGCAGCTTACTATACGACGGAGGGCAAAAAGCTCGGGAAAGGGGCTGTTATCGGCTTTGCCGGGAGCACGGGCAGAAGCACAGGCTATCATCTGCATTATGAGATAAGAAAGAACGGTAGAACTATAAAACCATACTGGTATGGATATGACAATTCAGGAAGAGATTGAACAGCTTGTATTAAGATGCATCGCCGCCGACGGGCTGAAGGCATGCCCGAAGGATATTTCCTTTCTTGAGAAATACAGGCTGAAGAACCTGTACTTCCTCTCCGTGAGGTATCGGATGGAAGGAACTGACTGCCCGGAACTTGACCGGAGGGCGGAGGGGCTGATCAGATGGAACATTTATTCCACGGATTTCCCGCTCCTTCGCCGGGTGTATGCCAGGGAGGGAAAGGAGGCGTTGATGAGATGCCTGTACCTGGAGGAGGGGTATTTCCGCAGATTCCTGGAACAGACCGGACTGGAGGAGAGGATATGACGAGCCTTTCCGTTGTCAGCTACATAGAACGGATCAACCGGATGTACAGGCTGATCCGAAAGGAAAGTACCGGCAGCCGTGCGGAACTGGCCGGCAGGATGCGGGTGAGTGAACGGACCGTCAGCAACTACCTGGAGGAACTCCGGCTGATGGGGGCTGACATAAGGTTCAGCAAGACACGCAATACTTATTATTTTTTCAACCGGTTCGTGCTTTATGCGACGTTCGAAGCCCGCATCGATGCCGACGTGCTGGACGATAAGAAAAAGAAATGATACATACAATTATAATAAACCTTTAAAAAAGAATGAAGTATGAAACAAGTTAAATTTTTACTGTTGGCGGCGTTCGTGGCCATGTTCACAGGCTGCCAGAATGAGGAGATAATGGAACAGGATTCTGAAAAGGACGAACCGGTCCCTACCGGTGATACACGTATCATCATCGAAGGCGAGGGGATGCTGGAAACCTCAGCCCGCTCTTCAGACGGAAGGGTTGATTTTACCGGGGGGTATGCCACTGGAGCAGGACTGTATGACGGACGCAAAAATGTTCCTGTTGAAGCCCATCCTGATGCAGGATATGAGGTGAACTATTTTTATGGAGGGCCGGCTAATCAACCTAAGAAATACGATTATGCACAATCCGGGACTTCAGAGTTCGATGTTGACTTAGGAGGTCAGGACCATACTTTCCATTGTGGATTCAAGGAAAAAAAACGCACACTGACGATCAATGCAGGTGAAGGCGGAACAACTAATCCGAAAGGAACAATGGAATATCAGGTGGAAAAGCCGATCAGTATTACGGCTACTCCGGAGAGTGAGTATGAATTTACAGGCTGGACAATTATAGGTGGTGATGTAACTATCGAAAATCCAGGCAGTTCAACCACTACCGCCACCCTGCATGGTTCCAACAGTACTATTACAGCCAATTTCAAGCAATCCATAAGAAGTATCACAATTAATTTGGATAGATTTTACAGCTCAACTTCAAGTACGAACAGTGGTAAAAGTTATGAATATTTGACCGTGTCATCCACAGATTGTTCCGGTATAGTATGCAGGATATATGGACAGACCAAAAATGACATGGACAATATGGATGAAGTAAGCTATCCTGTGCAAATAGAGCAGAACCAAAAGGTTATGTATGCATATTCAGAATGGGAAACGATTAACCAGGATGGAGATACACGAGAGAAGAGTGCCACTCCGCAGTCTTTTGATATTATAATAGACAATGCTGTGGTTCTTTCAAACGTCAAATCACCATCAGGCAAGCAAACTCTTGATTTCAGTGAGTTTGATGGTAAGGAAATATCAGGTATTGGATATAAGATAACTTTCCAATTCACTCCCCATTGGGAATAGAAACAATAAAGAGAATGGAACAAAACCGAATATCCGAGAAAGTGAAGGATTATAATAGATAAATATGAAATAGCCCTGTCATTACTCTAAATGAGAGTGTGGCAAGGCTATTCTCATTGCAGACGAAAAGGAGTAAAAATCGGATTGGAAGAACTTTTAGAGATTTTATTGATAAAAACATCTTTAAACTCCTTATGCAAATAAATAACAGAATCTTTTTCTACCAGGCGAGGCACATTATTATAAGATGTTATAATAATACATTTTGATAGTATAACTTTTCTATACTATCATTAATAATCACATATCTTAGCCGATCTGCCATTTCTTTTGGTACAACTGGGCAGTTATGAGCTTTCTACAGAGTCTGCTGATTATTCTCCATAGACTTTCCTGTGCGAAGCTTAGGCGGCAACACTGGCCATAAATCGTACGGTCCTAGCGGTAATTACCGACTTTTCGTTACACTAAGCCATGTCGTAGCAAAAAGCCTTTGATAAGGGATTTCGTCTTGCACAGGTTATCTTGAAGCAGATATACGGAGGAAGTGCTTGCTGGAATCGCCTGTTTACGTGAAGCATATCATCGGAGGAAATACTATTCGGATTCGTTGTAGGGAAATAGGAAAGAGATTCGCTTCAAATGAGAATCGGAGCGGTTTTTTGTAGCAGACAGTGACCGGATATTTTATCCAACTACTGCCACAGTCCGTAAAAAAGAAGTATGGGTGCAATCTTCTGAGGTACTCCATCCCGTAGCTATGCACTATAATTGGGCAGGTACTACTCACAATAACCTTTTTCCTAGGTTCGGTCTGCTAGTGACTCCTTTTCGCACCGACCATTGGCAGAAACAGGGAACAGAAGACTCAGATTAAAAGCGCATGAAGAGCACAAAGAACGGAAGATTATCTCGGATAAATTTCAAGGCTAAGGTAATCTGACGTTCCACGGCTTTTTCTGTTATGGCACACTGTTCTGCTATCTGCTTATTGCTTAGGTGCAGTTCGCGGCTCATGCGGAAAATACGTTGCCGATTAGCAGGTAGTTGGACTACTAGCTTATCAATATACCTCTTTAAATCCCGTGCATCCAGTTCTTCTTCTATACTATAACCTTCTTCCATGCTTTGCAATACAGTCATTTTAAAATTGAGTTCATTAAAATAACGCCTTGAATAATTAAATATGATGTTGCGGGTAATAATAAAGAGATAACCGTCAAAATTCTTGCTGTTGTCAAAGGTTTCTCTTGCCTCCCAAACATGCAGAAAAACGTCTTGCACAGCTTCTGAGATTTCGGAAGAAGAGGTCAAATAGAGCCGAGCAAAATGATAAACCTTTTGCCAATAATGGTTATACAGCCAGGCAAATGCTTCTTCATCACCTGCCTTCATTCTATTTAGTATCACTTTCTCTTTCATTTATTTAGGAATACAACCACAAAGTTATAAAAATTAATTAATTAAAAAATGATTAATTAAAAAAAACTTAAGCCTTTTATTTGACTAAACGGTAAAAAGGCACGTTTACGTTCTTTTTTTCAAGTGGTGTTAAAAACAACTACTTTTTTTGATTTTATAAGCGCAATGACATATAGATATTTATAAAATTCTAATCAGAAAAATATTTTTTTCAAATCCGATGTGGGGGGAAAAGGGTTTCAGGTGTATTTATTATAGATGCACGTAAAAAGATATTTATAGGTATGAAAATTGATAATAGAAAAACGTTCATAAAAAGATTGCTCTCAGGGACGATGTCCAAAGAGCAACGCAAGATATTTATCCAATTGGATGAGATAGATTTTCAGCTTAGAAAACAATGGGACGAAGCGGGCAATGAGTCCATTGATTGGCAAATGAAAGAGCAAATTTGGAGAAACATCAAAAATAAACAAGATAATAAAAACCGAAGATTCTTTCAAATGTTTCCCAAATGGCAAATGATAGCTGCAACGGTGACCCTCTTGTTGATCACGTCTGCTGGATTGTGGTTTGCCAAACAACAAGCCGGTTGTGTGAATGACTTTATTGAAGTGACTGCACAGGAATCCCAACTGTACACATTGCCAGACAGTTCGAAAGTATGGATGCAGAAAGGAAGTAGTCTGCGATATGCCAAGGCATTTCTCAAGGACCGAAAAGTCTGGCTGAAGGGGAATTCATTCTTTGAGGTAATGCGTCAGAATGGGGTTCCATTTCAAGTCTACATTAATCAGGGCATGATAGAAGTAAAAGGAACCAGCTTTGATATTCACCAGAATCAAAACCAGCAGACAAATGAAATTATTTTGTTTTGTGGAAAGGTGGATTTTACAGCGGAAAATCATGAAACCATTGAAATGCAACCATTTCAAAAATTAACATATTATATTAAGAAGGATAATATAACAAAGGAATGGTTGAGAAATATTAAATACAAAAATGGCAGTCTTCAGTTTACGAATCTTCCCTTGAAACAATTGATTGAGACAATCAACAGCAGGTATAACAGTAACATCAAGTTGGAAGGAATCAACCTTAAACAACAGTCTGCCTTTACAGGAAAAATCCGCTTAGAAGAATCACTGAAAGATGTCTTACAGAAAATTTGTTATAGTCTTAGTCTCGAAATGAAAGCAAATGGTAATGAGATAATTATTTATAAAAACAATCATTAAAACAAGTAAACCTAATGTTAAACTTTAAAAAAAACAGAATGAAGAAACACACTTTTTGTCGTTTTTCGATACTGTTAAGTATCATCCTTGTTTTTCTTCTTTATCCCATGTCCAGTATGGGAGCACAGAAATATATTTCTGTAAAAGGAGAAGACATGACCATTAAACAGGCTATTCAGCTGATTGAAAAAAACAGTGAATACACGTTCTTTTATAATGCGTCAGATTTGGAAAACAACACGAAACGCGATTATAACAGCACGGGAAATATTGAAAAAGTTCTAAAAGATGTATTTGAGGGCAGCAACGTAAGCTACGTTATTAAAGGAAAAGAAGTTATTCTAAAAGTGACTAAGACTGAAAATACGCAGCAAGTTAAAAAACGTACCATAATCGGTGTTGTAACTGCCAGCGACATCAAAGAACCGATCATCGGAGCCAGTATCTGGCTTAAGAACAGTTCTATCGGGGTTATTACCGATGTGGATGGTAAATATTCCATCGTTATTGAAGGAGTTGGGGGGGTATTAGAGTTTTCGTACATCGGTTACAAAAAACAGGAAATTGCCCTTGCTAATCAGGAAGTAATCAATGTGGTGTTGGAACCTGACACCGAAGTGCTTGATGAAGTGGTAGTTGTAGGGTACGGTAGTCAGAAGAAAGAAAGTGTGGTAGGAGCAATTTCTACACTTGACATGCGTAAACTCAATGTACCGGGTGCTTCCATTTCTAATGTATTAGCAGGTCAACTTTCTGGTGTAGTAGCCATGAGCCGTTCAGGTGAACCGGGTAAAAACAGCTCGGCCGATTTCTATATCCGAGGTGTTTCATCATTCAAGGGTACTTCTACGCCGCTGGTGTTAGTTGATGGTATTGAGCGTGATCTGGATTTGGTGGATACAGATGACATTGCTACCTTTTCTATTTTGAAAGATGCCTCTGCTTCAGCCGTATATGGTGTTAGGGGCGCAAATGGTGTTATTTTGATTACTACCAAGAAAGGGCAGGAAGGAAAACCGGCTATCAATGTCCGCACAGAATTCGGCTTTACTGCTCCCACCAAACGACCGGAAATGATTAACTCGGCGCAATGGGCAGAACTTTACAATGAAGCCAGTGGTACCAACTACTACTCTCCGGAAGTGATTCAGAAATATCGCGACCACAGCGATCCAGATCTTTATCCGGATGTGGATTGGTTTGATGCCCTGTTTGATGACATGGCAGAGAACCAGCGTGTGAACTTGAGTGTGACTGGTGGTGGTGACAACATTAAGTATTATGTGTCCGGTTCGTTCTACAATGAAAGTTCTATCTATAAAAACGCTGGTAATATCTATGGTTACAACTCAGCCATCCGTTATAACAAGTTCAATTTCCGTGCCAATGTCGATTTGAATGTGACTAAGAGTACCACGTTGAATGTCAACCTAGCCAATATCTATGAAAAGTCGTTCGGTCCTGGCTTCGGCGATAATGATAACGATATTTGGAGCTATACCTTTAATGCTTCTCCGAATGCATTTCCGGTACAGTATTCCGATGGTACTTTGTCCGGTCCGTCTACCGACTCCGGCCACAATCCGTGGAATATGCTGGTACACTCAGGTTATCGTGAACAATTTTGGAATTCGGCTCAATCTTTGATTGGCTTGACTCAAGACTTCGGTAAGATTTGGGAACCGCTGGAAGGTCTAACTGCTAATATCAAATTCTCTTGGGATGCTTGGAATACCACGCTGCAACGTCGCTCCAAATCACCCAGCTTCTACCATGCACGCGGACGTGATGCGGAAGGTCGACTGATGTACGATGACAACAACAATGATGGAGAATGGGACCCTGTACACACTGGCAGTGAATCATTAGGTTATAAAATTGGACGCCAAGGTACTATGACCCGTTATCTGGAAGGTTCGTTGAACTATAATCGCTTATTTGGTAACCATCGCGTGGGAGCTCTTTTCCTTTATAATCAGAAAATCCATACCAACACCCAGGCTGCCGACGGCAATGCAGCATTACCTTATAAGAACCAAGGCTTGGCTGGTCGCGTGACGTATGCTTTTCGAGATACTTATTTTGCCGAAGTGAACATGGGATACAACGGATCTGAAAACTTTGCCCGCGGACATCGCTTCGGTTTCTTCCCGGCTTTTGCTTTGGGATGGATGGTATCGAACGAAAAATGGTTTGAACCGCTCACCAAGACCATTGATATGTTGAAACTGAAAGGTTCTTATGGTAAAGTAGGTAACGATGATATCGGCGGACAAAGACGTTGGGTTTATGAATCTACAATTGTGGGCACTGGCGATCAAGGCTGGTGGTTCGGCCAAAGCGGTAATCAAGGGGGAGCAGGTATCCGCGTAGGGGAAATAGAAAATTTGTATGCTTCCTGGGAAGAGGCTACCAAACTCAATTTGGGTGTGGAATTCTCTCTGTTCAATAAGGTAAAGGTGCAGGCTGACTACTTCCGTGAAGAGCGTCAAGGCATTTTCCTGCAACGCGCCGGTTTGCCAGCCATTGTCGGTTTATCCACCATTCCGTATGTTAATATAGGTAGAACACTCAACAAGGGATTTGATGCCAATGTAGAGTACAATCACCAGATTGGAAAAGTATTTCTAACTGCCCGCGGTAACTTTACTTTCAGCCGCAACAAGCTGCTTGATAACGACGAACCCGATTGGGAATACAAATACCAAAATCGCATAGGCAAGCCGTTCGGATCTGACGGTCAGATGCAGCCTTTCGGTCTTGTAGCCCTAGGTCTATTCCAAAGTCAGGAAGAAATTGACAACAGCCCGCGTCAGACTTTCGGTGAATACCGTGTAGGAGATATCAAATATCAGGATATCAATGGCGACGGCATCATCGATACACAAGATGAGGTGGCGATCGGTTATACCAACCTGCCGGAAATCATGTACGGTTTCGGTTTGGGTGCACAATGGAAAAACTGGGATATCAACGCCTTCTTCCAAGGTTCTGCTCATACTTCTTTCTTTCTAGATGGTGTATCGGTAAAGAGTCCGTTCTCCAGTGGTAACATGGAACGTGCGGCTATCAATAAAGACCTGTGGGGCAAAGTGTGGATGTCTACTAATTCGCCTGAACAGAATGCTCATGTCACCTATCCGCGCCTAAGCAATGGTAGCGGGGGTGCCGGCGCTTCCAACAACAACAAGAATTCCACCTGGTGGTTGCGCAATGGCTCCTTTTTACGTCTGAAAAACATTGAAATCGGATATACTTTACCTAAAGAATTTGTCACTAAAACATTTATTAAATCGTTGAGATTTTATGTATCCGGAAACAATTTACTTACATTCAGCTCTTTCAAATTATGGGATCCTGAAAAAGCCAAAGGCTCATCAGATGGCTCAGGCTATCCGCTGAATCGTGTTGTTACTGTCGGATTCAATGCTAACTTTTAAATTATACCAAATATGAAATATAAAAATTACTTCAAATCCATAATATACTTAGCACTTGGAGCTTTTACCTTGGGCTCATGCGAAGATTTTCTTGATAGACAAGAAGACGAAAAACTGACTTTTGATAAAATCTGGGAATCCAGAAACACTACCCAGCAATATTGGCTAAATGCCATGTCTTTCTTGCCCAATGAAAATGGAAGCTTGCAGGGTGATACTGAACCGTATTTAGGAGCATCGGACGAATGTACCATTGCGTATGACCGTCAGTACCGTTGGATAAACTTTGGTACCTGGAACCCCTCACAGGTTCCTTATTATAAGATGGATCACTATTATAAAGGTATCCGCGAATGTAATATTTTCCTGCAAAATGTGTACAAATGCAGCGACCCGTTAGTCACTAAAGATCAGTTGGACGAATGGTACTGGCAGACTCGTTTTGCCCGTGCTTACTATTATTTTCTGATGATGCGTGACTATGGTCCGGTATTTCTGTTAGGCGATGATTTGCTGGATTTCACCGCCAGCACAGAAGAACTGTATCGCCCGCGCAATACCTGGGATCAATGTGTTAACTACGTGGTCAGCGAAATGACGCAGTGTGCTGAAAGTGGCGTTGTTCTTCAACAGTCCGATTTGCCGGCGGCGAAGTGGGGATTGGCTACGGTAGGTACTTGCCATGCCGTGATCTCCCGACTACTGCTATATTCGGCCCGCCCGCTGTTCAATGGTAATAAACTCTATAGCACGGTGAAGAATCCCGATGCACCCGACTTCCCTGAACTGTCAGGTGTTAAGCTCTTCCCTGAGCTTGATAATACCAAATGGCAGAAAGCTGCTGAAGCAGCCAAGAAACTGATTGATAATCCCTGCTACGAACTTTACCGAGCTGGTAACGATAACCCGTATGAAGATTATTATGGAGTGACACACGAAACTTGGAATAAAGAGCTGATTTGGACTGACCGTTATAACGGACTGTTTTCTTGGGGAGTAGGTACTGTGCCCACCGGCGTAGCTGGTACGGCTTATGGGGCAGTAGGCCCTACTCAAGCTTTGGTGGATGCGTATGCCATGAATACCGGTTGGTATCCTATCACAGGATATGAAGCAGATGGAACACCTATCGTAGAGCCCTTATCTGGCTATGAACTGGCTTCCGAACTGGAGAAATCATCTTGGATATATCCGTCTGGTGGTTGGAGCAACAAGGCTGATTTTGAAATCGAAGCTCCCAATATGTATAAGGATCGGGAACCCCGCTTCTATGTCACCGTATTCTTTGGCGGAAACCAGTGGTTGCACGGCAATAGCGCTACTTCCATCTCTTTTGCGAAAGGCGGTAACGGTAATAAGAGTCACGACTATCCAAAGAGTGGCTACCTCTGCAACCGTTTCTATGACCATAAACTCAATTCGTCCGAAGGACAGTGGGGTAATATAACTTTCCCGGTATTTCGTTTGGGAGAAATCTACCTAAATTTCATTGAAGCCGTGCTCGAGTGCAAGAAGAATGGGGTGGCACTAGATCCCAGCTATGAAGCCCTAGCCATGGAAAAATGGGCCGACCTACGGAAACGCGCGGGATTGGACCCCATCACAAGTATCTACGGACAAGTTTCTACAGAAGAGTTGATTCAGCTCTGCAGAAAAGAACGTCAGATAGAATTGGCTTTCGAACGCCATCGCTATTTCGATACCCGTACATGGATGATTGCTACTCAAACTGACAACGGCAAGATGTATGGTATGAACACTTCCTGTCCGCTTGATGCTGGTATGAAGGGAACTGAAACCCCCGACGGTTTCTGGGAGAGAACGGCTTTTGAAACCCGTGTCTTCCAAAACAAGCATTATCTCTATCCTTTCTCTCAGCGAGAACTGGATCGCAACAAGTTGTTGACACAAAATTATGGTTGGTAATGCCCCCGGTATGTATAATTTAACAAAATCAGTTGTATGAAAAACAAATTATTAACTATAGCCCTGACAGCAGCCTGCTGCCTAACCTATATTGCTTGCGATGATAATAAGGATGAGTTTTTGGATGAATTCAGCACCATTCTATCCTTCCGAAACTGTGATGAGATTGAAGTGGAAGTATATAATACAGGTGAAAACGGAGAATACCAGTTGATTGTCAACAAATCAGGCGCTCAACTGGGTACAGTCACCCGAGCTTCCATTGATGTTATGGATAAAGCGTTGCTGGAAATCTACAATGAACAAAACGGAAAAGACTATCAATTATACCCGGAAGATTGTTACGTATTTAATGGAGATAAACAGATAGAATTCGGTCCTAACGATACTTACCAGACCAGATCCGTTACATTGATTACGGATAAGATCCTAGAAAGCAACCAGCAAGAGGGGAATTTTGTGATTCCATTTATCTTGCAAAATAGTGCGGATTCCATCAATGCCGAGCGTAAATATGTGTTTCTGAAGCCCGCTGTAATTGTACCTAATGTTGCATTTGAGAAAACAGGATATAATCTGAATATCATTTCAGATGCTATGGATGCAAATGAAATCGAGCTGAATCTGCCTGCGGTCTTTTCGGTAGACAATAAGTGGAATTTTAGCTGTACACTGGAGCCAGACGAGAGTCTGTTGACCGAGTATAATGAAAAGAACGGGGTGGATTACACCATGCTGTCGGAAGAAGCTTATACGCTGAGCAACGAAGGAAAGATTTTGTTTACAGCTGGCAGTAAATCAGCTAGCTTAACCGTAACCGTGAAACGAAATAAATTGAGTTATGGTAACTATGTGCTACCTTTGAAAATGACACAATGTAGCTCGCCTTACTTTGAAATCAATCCTAATAAACAGTCGTGTCTCTTCGGCATCTCCTATGTGCCTGATGAATCGAAACTGCATCCGGTCACTCTGTCACGTGGTATGACAGCCATCCATCCTAACCGTGAAGTGGAAGGAAAAATTGACTATATGTTCGACGGTAATCCAGATACCTACTACCATTCCGATTATTTGGAAGAACCGGGGTTGCCGCACTGGATACAGTTGAATTTAGATGAACCACACACGGCTTTGATGTTTGAATACCAAGTACGTCACAATAACAACAACGGGGCACCGCAGCGTATCAGTGTGCTAGGCAGTATGGACGGTATCACATTTAGTAAAATAATGACGATTATGGAAGGATTCCCCACTGCTACAAAAGGCACCTATAAATCACCGGTTCTGGTGGGCAAAGAGTTCAAGCACATCCGCCTGGTGGTAGAATCTACTCCAGCAGGTAACAGTTTCGCGCTGGCCGAATTGAAGTTGCATGTAAATTAATCAGTCAGCTTAATATATCTTATATTAGGAAGAGATAATATCTAAGAAAATACCCTACATATTATCTCTTCTTTTAACTTACTTCTATAACACTAATTTATGAAAATATTACCAACCCTTTTATTGATGCTTTTGCCCTTCTATGTATTTGGCGTCTATGGATGCAGCGATGATAATTCCGGGGATGAACAGATCCAAAAATTCACTCTTGCAGAAGTAGATTTACAACAGAATTTTACCAAGGAAAAGGGAGAGCTATCTATACCGGTCAGCACTACCCTCGATGCAAGTCGGTGGGATGTGGCTTCTAACCAAGATTGGTGTATTGCGGCTAAAGATTTGTCTACTTCGAAGCCGAGCATTAAGATTTTGGTGAAGGCGAGTGAGGAGCCTGAGATACGTGAAGCCGTGGTGACGGTAAAGTCACTGGTGAAGAATTATGAAATTCATGTCAAACAATTGGGTTACGGTCCGGCTCTGCTCGTCAAGAGTTCGGTTTCTACGCTCGAGGCCGAGGGCGGCGAGGTAATTGTTACAGTCACTTCCAACATAGAATATGCGGTGGAGAAGTCGGCCGAAGGCGACTGGTTGCAGGCAGTGGAAGCGCCGGCTACCCGTGCCCTAGTATCGAAGAATTATCCTTATCATGCCGCCGCCAATCCCTTGTACGAAGCTCGTACCGTAACCTTGACCTTTACTGCGTATAAAGATAGTCTGCTGCAGGAAACCTTGACCTTGACACAGAAAAAGAAAGCGTCGGAATCATCGGATGTAGAAGTGGAAGGTGATGTGAAGTTGACCCCTATTTCGGCTGTAGCCAGTGAATTGCAGCCAGGTTATGGCATTGAACATACCTACGACGGGAAATTCGATGAGAAACATTATCACTCGCCCTGGGGACAGGAAGCCCACTTCCCAGTGACACTGGAGTATGAGTTCGATGGCACCCGGGATTTAGATTACATCCTCTACCATTCGCGTAGCGGCAACGGTAACTTCGGCAAGCTGAAGATTTACACTGCTTCAGTCGAAATGCCCGAGTATCAGTTGCAAGGCAATTATGATTTTCAAATGCAGAACAACGCCAGCCGCGTGGTATTCAGCCAGAGAGTGAAAAAAGTCACCAAAGTGAAGTTCGCTGTAGAATCGGGAGCAGGTAATTTTGTGAGCTGTTCGGAGATGGAGTTTTTTCAAAAGAATCCGGACAACAAGCTCGAACAACAACTGCTGGCGGTGTTTACAGACATTACCTGTAGTGAACTGAAGCCAGAAGCCACCTTAGAACAGATCAATCAGTTGCCGGGCTACTTTGTCAACCTTGCCACGCAGTTGAAAAACGGTACCTACGATGCCTGGGAGAAAGAATTCCGTATCCAGGATTATCAGGCTTATAGCGACATCAACGTGTGGGCCGATAGGCTGATGACCAAACACTACAGTTGTCTGGATAATCTTACCGGTATCGCGGTCGAGGCGAACGATGAAATTATTGTCCTAGTGGGCAATACTCACGGCTACCCTGTCGCGCTGCAGTGTATCGGGGAGGAAACCACAAGCTTCGGCGAAGAGAAGAATTATGTGCAGACAGCAGCTTCAGGCGATATTTATTTTCTCAAAGAAGGAGTGAATAAAATCACCATCCGCAACCGCGGCCAGCTGTTTGTGATGTATACGGCTGACCTCCAGTCGAATCCTACCTCCATCCGTATTCATATTCCGCTAGGTAGCGGACAGGTGACCGGCTATTTCGATCTGCAGCGTCATCAGACCAATGAGAAGTACGCTGAACTGCTTTCCAAAGCTACCGATAAATACTTCGGAGTGAAAGGTGAAAAGATGATTTTCTACTTCCATCGCTCGGAGATGCTGAAACATGTGCGCACCGAGATTCTTTCGGCCATCCACCTTTGGGATAATATCGTGGAGTGGGAACAAAGCCTGATGGGTATTGACAAAATGCATGCTAACCAGTTCAATAACCACCTCTTTGCTATCTCGCCGGAGGGAGCGTATATGTGGGCATCCGATTACCGAATAGCTTTTGTCTATACCTATTTGGACAACATCCTCTTATATGATAAGGTGATGTTAGCTGAGGACAATGCTTGGGGACCGGCTCACGAAATAGGTCATGTGCATCAGCTGGCTATTGACTGGATGGGATCTACGGAGTCGAGCAACAATCTCTTCTCTAACTACATCATCTACCAGTTGGGCAAATACAAATCACGTGGCCGGGGCTTGGATTACCTGGCGGAATGTGTCTATGGACAGAATCAGGCTTGGTATAACATGGGTAGTGCTACGCACCAAGGCGAAGATACGGAGATCCACATGCGCATGAATTGGCAGTTGTGGCTTTACTACGAACTATGTAAAGGACACGACAAGAAACCCATGGTATGGCCGAAGATTTTCGAGCTGATGCGCACCACGTATCAGCATGTGCCTACCCATCAGCCGGGACAGAGGCAGATGGCCTTTGTCAAAGCAGTGTGTGATGCCACACAGGAGGACCTTACCGAGTTCTTTGAAACCTGGGGATTCTTCAAGGCGGTTGATGCCCCCATTGAGCAGTATGGCCAAGCACAATATACAGTGACCGAACAAATGATATGTGAAACCAAGGCATACATTCAAAACAAGAAGTATCCGAAGGCGGCACCCATTCAGTACATCGAAGACCGGAAGCGTGATTTCTTCCCGTCGAGCGATCCTCGTGCGCAAGAGTCAGGTGATGTAGGTTACTACGAGGTGTTTAAGAATCATACCAAGATTTCGAAGGTGCCCACCTACACTCTCAGTTCTTCACATCAAGGTGCTACTATCCGTGTGAGTGACGGTGAAGAAGCGGTGGCTTTTGAGGTGCGTGAAAACGAAGCAAACAGCCGCCTGCTGTATTTCTCCAACTCTTTCACCTTTACAGTGCCATCTAAGGTATATCAAAGCAGTGCCAAGGTGTATGCTGTACAGGCTGATGGACAGCGCATCCTGTTGACAGCCCGCTAAGCGTTTGTCTGCAGTTCATTATACGACCTTCCTGTCGCTTCTGAAAAGAGGCTCAGGCGGCAGGGAGGTCAAACGAATCAATCACAGAGCCTCGCCCGCTCAACCATTTATTTGGTAAAAAAAATAGTAGTATGAAACTGAAAAAGCTTTTGTTATCTGTCTTGATGTTGCTGTCTATTAGCGGCCTTCAGGCGCAATCACTGTCCCCCTCTACCCAAATCCATTGGGATAAGGGAACCCTTGTAATAGAAACCCCTGAGCGGCCGACCGACCAACAGCATGTGCTCGGTCTTACCGCTCCGAAGATGGAAACCGTGCGTGTGGCTTTTGTGGGCTTGGGTATGCGCGGCCCTTGGGCGGTGTGGCGCTTCTGCAACATCCCAGGTGTAGAAGTCGTGGCACTATGCGACTACGAAGAAGACCGTGCAGAGGCATCCCAGAAATACCTACGTGATGCCAGCTTGATTCCGGCCGATATCTATTCAGGTGAGAAAGGGTATGAAACCCTTTGTCAACGTCCAGACATCGATCTGGTGTATATTGCCACTGACTGGAATCACCACTTCCCTGTGGCTAAGTATGCCATGAAACATGGCAAGCACGTGGCTATAGAAGTGCCATCGGCCATGAACCTAGAGCAATGCTGGAGCTTGATTGATCTCTCTGAACAGACACGCCTGCACTGCTTCATCCTAGAGAACTGCTGCTATGACTATTATGAGATGAATGCCTTGGCCATGGCTAAGGATGGAGTATTCGGCGAAATCATTCGGGCTGAAGGCGCTTACATCCACGAACTGTCGGCTTTTTGGAAGTCGTACTGGCAAGATCCTAACGACAACGATACCGACAACTTGCATTGGCGCATGAAGTATAATATGGAGAACCGCGGTGATGTGTATGCCACCCATGGTCTGGGTCCAGTGGCTCAATGTATGGACATTCACCGCGGAGACCGCTTCACTACCTTGGTAGCTATGGATACCGAAAGTTTTGTGGGTAAGCAATATGTCGAGAACCTCACCGGCAAGGAACCAAAGGAATTCCGCAACGGTGACCACACTACTACGCTGATGCGCACAGCTCGTGGCAAGGTAGTGGAAATTCAACACAACGTCATGACACCGCAGCCATACAACCGCCTGTTTAAGCTGACCGGAACTAAAGGCTACGCCACCAAGTACCCCACACCCGAATATGCCTTGTCGGGCGATGTCATGAAAGATACTGCGCCCAACATGGACGATATCAATGCCCACAGTTTTCTGAATGACGCTCAGAAGGAGGCCCTTGAAAAGAAATATTATCACCCTATCCTCACCAAGTTTGGCGAAAAGGGGCGTGCCATGGGGCATGGTGGCATGGATTACATCATGGATGCTCGCCTGGTGTACTGCTTGCAAAACGGTTTGCCGCTTGATATGGATGTCTATGATCTAGCCGAATGGTGCTGTCTCTCGGAATTGGGCGCTCTGTCGATGGATAACAACTGTGCAGCTGTGACTTTCCCCGATTTTACCCGCGGTCATTGGGATGAAATGAAGGGGTATAAGCACGCCTATGCTTCGGCAGAAGAAGAAGAAGCTACCGAAGCCAAGGCCGAAGCATATACCATCGCCCAGAAAGAGGTAGCTGCTGCTGCCAATCTCTGGACACTCTATGATAACGTAAAAAATGCAGCCGATGAGAAAGCCCAGGACAAAGCTCTGAAAATCTACCAACGCGCCAAAGCCAAAGCTCATCAGCAGCTGGCTAAAAAGCTGAAAGTAAAAAAGTAAGTCTCGCAGAAGGATTTAAGAAACTGAATATTTTTTTTCTGAAGCGGATTTAAAACAGTTCCTAAGTCAAAATATGAGAAAATAGGGGCACAGGATATTATTCAATGAATAAATTGGGAAATAGTTGAATCAAAGTGCAACAGATGGAGTTTTAATTTATGATATCGTAATAAGAAAACAAATCCCCGGTGCATCACTGCAGCGGGGATTTTCCACCTTAAATTCATCTTATGTCATTTCAATGAATTATATTTCAATTTCTTTATTTGGGTTATTTGCCTAAATTTTAATGCCAACTTTGTGGCATGACTTTCACATAATTCGTCGTTTCATCCCATATATAATCTCCTGTATAATTGCAGTTGAACAGATAATCCGCATCACAACGAAGTAATATCCACTCATTGGAATTTTCAGCTCTCCAATATAAATGTAAGACTGGAATGGCATATTTTACTCCATCATGTCGGGGAGCAAGTCTTTTAACTGGGAATTTACAACTCATAATACCCTTCCAGAAACGTGTTCCTGTCGGAATGTCCACAGAATCCTTACCGATTTCATCTTTCCATTCCTCATCGTTTACTGCTCCTTTCTTTTTGGTACTTGGACTATATGAATTGGACTTCAGCTTGAACTCACGTTCCCAGACCGCTTTTATTTCGCCCCTTAGCGCCTTTTCCCCCCGGTTGGATAAAGTATATACCAGATTCCACGGATCATCATCAGGGACCGGATATGCAAGAATAGAGGTATATCCCTGTCCTTCCACTTCCATCATGCGCAATGCCGGCAGGTCATCCGATGCAGGTGCTTTCACCTCATACAGCCATTCCTCGTCTGTACTGCCATAGGAATATCCCACTGCCCTGCACCACATCGTTTCTCCTTTCTTGCGGAATAACGGCACAAGCTGGTATGTACCGGGAGCGGAAGTCACATAGCACTGGATACGTTTTCCATCCCATGCCCCATTCGTCTTGATGTCTATCGGCTGGAACTGCTCCACAATCTCATTCGTACCCGGCCTCATAAATACAAACCGTAACTCTCCCTCGCCGTTATCGCAATAGGGATTGTAAAAGGTTCCGAACACCTTGCCTTCATTCTGATAGCAGTCATAGCCGTATTCGGTATAATTGGGCCATACCTTGAAAGGATAGTCGTCCGGATTCGGGTTGAGTATAATCTGGTCCGTCTTGCCATACCGGCTCCAGTACTCCACATCGATGTCCACCTGCTCCATGTTGACCGGGGAGTTGTAGTTTCCCGTCATTTTCAGTGTATAGGTGTATTTCATTCCCGCCTCCCATTCATGGTCCCTGTGGAACTCATAGGGATATTCCTTTCCGTCAATGGTAAAACAGACTGTCGCTTTCTGGTCATAACCGTAGACAGGGGGAAGAATTGTCTCCACTACCACCGGATCTGCATCGTTCAGATGATAGTTGCCGCCAGCTTGCAGGCTCCCCCTGCTTGAGAAATCGAATATCAGGGGGGAGTTGGTTTCCCGCCTGATGTCAAGCGTCATCCTTGTGATCACATTGTCAAACCTTATATTTGAAACAATGCCTTCTCCCATATATTCATTTTTCAGAATTTTGATGCGCACCAGGCTCATGGCATGTTTCATCTCAATATCCGCTGTCGGAATGTCCCTGGTGACCGTTGTCCTTCCATACAGGATGTCGTGCTGGTCCGCCAGTTCAAAAGGGATGAGCCTGTCCCCTGATGCCTGTCCGTTGTACGGCAGATAAGCGGCCACCTCCGAATCACCCTCTACCGGAGCGTCCCCGCCGGCATTCCATTTTTTACCGTCAAAGGCATAAGGCACATTATATACATATGGAGAGCCGGTGTCAGTAGTACAGATAAACACCCCCATCTCATGTCCCGGCAGGAATGCCTCTATGATTCCTTTTGTCTGCATCGCCTGCAACGATGCGGTTATTCCGAGCCGTATCTTTTCTTCCTCCTCCTTTCCCGGATCATCCCCCGGGGTGACAACCGGCGGTTCAGGTTCCGGCAGGATCTCATCCTTTTCACATGCGGATAATGCACATGTGAGTGAGGCCAACAATATATACCTTAAAATTTTCATTGTATTACTTCTTTCAGTTTATAAGTATCTTACTTTGAAATATTATTTACTTCAAAAGTAATATAAAACTTTACTTCTTTACGTATTCTTTCCAGAACTGCTCCAACCTGTCGCGGTCCAATGTCCCGTCCTCCCTGAGAAAGCAGCCTATCATCGCTTCTATGACAGTCTTTACCCCTCTGTAACGGTGGTCCGCGGCAAATGTCCTCAGTTCCCATACCAGATCCTCGGTCAGGACAATGGTCTGGTTATACGCCTTTCCCGGTGTCCTCGCCATTTTTTTTTCTTTCATGGGGTCTGCTCCCACCATATTTTCCAAGGAAATCCCTTTCGACTTGAATTCTTTCATATTCCTTCTCCTTTATTATTTGTTCATTTTCCTGATCCTTTTAAGGAATTCCTCAGTCAGACTCCGGTAATCCCTTGCCCCGTTTGACGAGGGTGCATAATCGAAAATGCTCCGTGCATTGTACTGCGCCTCTCCCAGCGCCACGTTGTTCCGTATGGTTGTCTCGAACACGCTCTCCCCCAATGTTTCTATCAGACTCTCCCTGATGTCCACGTCCAGCTTTCTTCCCGCATTGTATTTTGTCATGAAGTAACCGAGAATCCTGACCTCCGCGCCGAGTTTCCTTCTGAGCAGGCCGATGATATAATGTATCTTCTCGATTCCTTTCATGGCGAAATAGTTCCCGTCCGTGGGTATGATCACAAAATCACTCGCCATAAGCGCGTTCTGTGTGATGATGCCCAATGAGGGAGGACAGTCTATCAGAATATGGTCATATTTCTTTTCCAGGCCTCTTATTATTTCCCTGAAAAGAAATTCCCTCCCGGGGGTGGTATTCATGATCACTTCCGTGGCCGCCAGGTCCAAGGACGCCGGCAGCACATCCACCCTGTCCAACCACGTGAGAGGCTTCAGCTCCAGGGGTCTGTCCTGCATGATTTCCTGCAGCACACTCTCGAGCATGACATCCTGGGGAAGACTTGCCATTTCCTCCCCGAACGCCGCCATCGTCGTGTTCGCCTGCGGGTCCGCATCTATGATACATACCTTCTTTCCGTGCAGCCGTGCGATTCCGGCCGCCAGATTCAGCAGCGAAGTGGTCTTTGCCACACCGCCCTTGTGGTTTACACATGCTGTCGTAATTGTTTTCATGATTTGTCTATCTCCTTGATTATTACGATGTAAAGATACGCATTTTTGAAATGTTTACCAAATATTTTTCTACATATTTACTTTATTAGTATTATACTTTAAATATATTTCACATTACATACTTAAATATGAAAATATACATAATCATGTATATTACTTATTTACTTTAATATATAAATAAGTATACTTTCCATAGAAACAAACGTGTTTTTCTGAAAATAAAAGTCATGCTGCAACGAAATTGCAGCCTTGTAGTATATCTTGCAGCCTTAAAGACGCAAAGCCTGTCACATATACGCATAATAAAAAAAGATCTGCGGGGATTTTTATATGGGAAGTAAAGTAAAAAAGCCCCCGGCCTGTTAAAAAGTAACGCCAATCACTTATTAACTACACGAGCGAAGCCACGCGACCGGGGGCAAATACCCTCTGTCGTGGCTTCGTTTTTTTGTGTTTAATAAATGATTGGCTCTGCAAAGATAGAAAAATATTTGCTATGACACTGTTTGAGATCCTAAATTTTAATAGGGAGCTTCTGGAGCGTCTGGCCGGGACAGGTTACAAGCCGGACGACTACAAATATATCGACCTGTACAAGGAGTACGAACAAATGCGCCGCAAAGGTGAAAAGGTGACGTATTGTGTGGCCTTTCTCTCGGCCAGACATGGCGTTTCCGAAAGAAAGGTGTATGAGATTCTCGGGCGGTTCAAAAAAGAATGTACGTTCCATGCAGTATGAAAAGAGTGGAATTTTTGCTTTCATGGGGAGAAGAAATGAACTTTGTATCCGAAATATTGCTGTCCGGTAAAACACAAAAGAGCATAAAAATCCTCCTCGAAGCCCCGTAAAATAGGACTTCGGGTTTTATTTTTTTCAAAAGTAAGCCCCCTTAATCGAAAAGACTTGGTTCTGGTGGTGCTTTTTGCATCTCCTTTGCAAGGAAATCATTCCAGGTTTTCTCGGGATTTTCCATGAATGCGATAAAATCGACGTAGTACATGAGCATAAGTCGTACCATGGTAACAACCTGCGAGAATGCACAGTGCCTCTTGATGCTTCTTGACAGAACTGTTATCAGCAGATTTGCAATCAAGACTACCCATGTCTGTATTTGTATGGCGTTGACGCTGTCCCCATAGAAGAAATGAAGCGGAAAATTTTGTTTTAGCTGTTTGTATAGCGACTCGATGGCCCATCTGAGGCGATAAATTTCAGAAATGTCCTCAAACGTGAACTCAAAGTTGTTGGTCAACAGCACAACCGGCTTCTTTGTCTCGTAAAATATCTCCACCCTACGTGCCTCATGGGTGAGTTCCCCTCTTGTAAAAAGCACTTTCTTGTCTATGTGCGTCACCAGTCCCTGCGGGTTGACATAAGTAATGGATTCAAGTTCCTCGTACTTAAGGTTTTCTTCATTTTGGTCACGTAGCACACGCCTTCTTCGGTAAGACGTTGGAATTGTGCGATGTCGACGTAACCACGATCCATCGCCAAAGTGGAGTCTTTTGGCAAATGCACCTCCTTCAGCAGGTAATGATCGTGTTTTGCGGCGGATGTGAGCTGCACCACCATCGGTACGCCGACATGATACTTCATTACTGTATGTACTTTCATGCCGCCTTTTTTCTTGCCTGATTTCGGGTGCCGCCCGACACCTTTGAGTATGTTGTCAAAGAGCGTTATTGTGGTGGAATCCATCATGTAAAGCAACTTCTCCCAGTCTTTAGGCTCGTGAGTCTGCCCCTTATAGCACTTGGAGGGGCGGCTGTCCGCTAAAAATTTGGCATACTTCTCCAAAGATACGCATAAACACTTGCAAAGAACTCCTGAGGACGGCGTATATTGGCCTCCGCAAGCGTGCTGCGACGAACCAGATAGTTCATTCCGAGGTGTCCGAGCTTGTGAGCCTCCGCCTTCATGCCTATCTCAAGTTCGCGAAGAGAATCAAAGTGTTTGAGTATGCCGAACAGCATTACCACAAGATGTTGGTAGCCGTCAAAACGCTTCACGTAAGCCTCGCTTCCTTTCGTTTCGCGACTTATTTGAAGAATCTTCTCTTTGTCGAGTAACTTTAACACTTGACTATAGACCGGCTGTCCGGTAAAATGACTATCTTTGCTCATGGTTATATATTTTTTCGCAAAACAAAGATAACCAAAAGGGCTGATACCTCGTGAGAAGTGTCAGCCCTAATTTATTTTGTTTGAAAAAGTTTTACCGGACAGCAATATATCCGAAACATAAACACTCTTACACGACAGAATGATTACAGCAATGAAAAAGTACCACTACAGTCAGGCCCCGCTTCCTTTGTGGGACAGAAACGCATGTTCGCATCGGAATTCAGAAAAGTCTTGAAGCGTTTCAGTGACAGGACAGTGTTCGTCGATCTGTTCGGCGGTTCCGGACTGCTCTCGCACATCACCAAGCGGGAAAGACCCGATGCAACCGTAATCTACAATGACCACGACAACTACCGCGAGCGTCTGGAGAACATCAGCCGGACGAACGCCCTGCTTTCCGACCTCCGCCGCCTCTCAGAAGGAATCCCCCGCCACAGGATGCTCTCCAAGAAGATGCACGGTATGTTCCTGGAACGTATCCGCCGGGAGGAAAGCACCGGCTTTGTGGACTATCTCACCATCTCTTCCTCCCTGCTGTTCTCCGGCAAATATGCCAGGAACATCGGGGAGCTCGGAAAACTGAATTTCTACAACAATATGCGCCTGAGCGACTACTGCTGCGAGGGCTATCTTGACGGACTCGAGGTGGTATGCTGTGACTACAGGGAGCTGGTGGACAGGTACAGGGACTCCCCGGATGTGGTCTTTCTGATAGATCCCCCCTACATGGCGACGGACATCAGCACATACAGGATGGACTGGAAACTTACGGACTATCTGGATGTCCTGCTGGTACTGGAAGGACACCCTTTCATCTATTTCACTTCCGGCAAATCCCCCATACTGGATTTCTGCCGGTGGATGGAGGAACATCCTGAAACCGGCAATCCTTTCAAGGGGGCCGGCATATCCACCCTCACGGCCAGAATGAACTACAGTTCGTCCTATACGGACATCATGCTGTACAAGGAAATGACTGAAGCGGCCTGAAACGGCCACACCACCTTAAATTCCACTTGAAGGTGTGCAAAATGCACACCTTCTTTCATTTGGCAGATGCATTCATTGCAAGCGTCCTTTCATTAAATATCATAATTGAAACCAAAGCGGCCTGATCATAATATTTGCGACCAAAGTACATGTTACCTTTTTTATCGGTATTTATTGACAGAATTTAAATAAAGAAAAAAACGAACCATATAGTTTATTCGTTAATATCCGTTCTTTTTATTTATTAAAAAAATATTAAAGCCAAATTTAGATTGAACTTTCTATCAGAAAATATGTTTATATAAAAATAACAAGCTGTGTTAACTCGCTTCCACCAAATTATTTTTGTCTTTCCCGCTTGTGATAAGCCGGAAGTTCGGAAGTTTTATTTATAGATGTTAGATCAGCATGCCGCGAGGCACATGCCGGTATTGCAAGAGAGCTTACCTGTACCGTGATATGGAAAGGGATTGTCTGGACTATAGGTTTCAGACAGTTTCCTTTCTTGTATCAAAGACTGGTGTATAAATTATAATTTGGATATGGTATCTGGCCGTTATGTGACTGAAAAAACATATGATGAACAATACGGGCATGAACTCGTTATCCAATAGAGGATACGGTACGGAAACAATTTATACCTAATGTTATCAGTCTCAAATATCATGCGTATATAGCCGTATCCTATTCCTATAATGAGAATATGCCTTTTCTGGTCCGTGACGGTCCGGAAAGGCATTTTTTCATATAATATTATACCTGCCATACGGAATGCTCATTCTTCGGTAATAATTTTATAAACCTGTGCAATTTCTGTGATTTTATTATATATTTATATGTATATAAAAACGTGCGGATGAAATGTTGCTATTATTCGGACAGGGATGCGGTCAACCTATGCAGCAAATGCGGGAAGGGCTTATGCATGGAGTGTGTATGTGGATCCCCTCCCGGTTTGCCGGGAGGGTTATCAGAGTCAGCCGGGGAGGATACTTTGGAGAAAACTTACCTGTCTGTTTGTATTCATCTGCCTGTTCTTTGCAGGTGTCGTTTTCGGGCTGTCGTCCGTATACGTTCAAGGCGGTAATAGGATTTCTACAATGTTTTCCGCCCTTACTGTTAGAAACATAATGCCAGGCGTTCCTTCCGGCTGTTTCACCGGTTCTTTTTGGTATGGTGGAATACAGTGCACGGTATTCCATTTTTTACAGACATTCTTATTGTCGGGGCACACGCTGCCTTATCTTCCTGAGTGAACTTATGGGCCCGGCTTTGTCAGACCTTTCACTACTCCTTTCCAGGCGGTTGCGAACCTTCGGATTATATGGATATGTTGCCGCTTCCTTCTGCCGTGAAGGAAGCTCCCGTATTGCAGGAAGAATATATTCCATTATCTTCTTGTTAAAATATATAAACATCCCGTGTTTCAAAACAATTCGCTCCTTTATTTTGTTTTTTTTTGTTAAACTGTGCTTTTGATGTGTCTGTATGTTTCTGTTGAAGTGACCGCAGTATTTCATTTTCCCTTTCAGGCCTGTGAAGGTCCGATTGATGTTATTCAAAGATGTCATATGAACATGCCGTGAGGCACATGTACAGGTTCAAGGGCTGACCCCTTCCTGCACTATTGCAACGTAAAGGACTGCAGAATACAGAAACGGGACTGAATACATCTTTTCTGTCTTTTTTCATATGTGAAGAAACAGGAGAAAAGTGCATCCCATGTCGTCCTGACAGTGTATGATAGGGTTTCATCATGTTGTTACCATTAGGAATAAGGGCGTATGGGGATTTTCCCTTATGACTCCCTGGCTTGTGATAAGCTGGGGAGTTTTTGTGTTTTCCTACTGTGCATTTCTTTTCGGATAAGCTGTTGTGAACAAATCCACCATTGTTTTGTTCTTGAGAAATAAAGTAGATTGTCAAAACGTAACTAATCTGAACCGTTCCGGCTTGTGACAAGTAGGAGCGGTTTTTTAGTTTGATGTTTTTAGAATAAAGATCTCACATGAATTATGTGCTTCTTCATCTTTGTATGCTGTTGACATCAACTTTGAATGGTCCAATATTCACTCCAATGGGCTTCCAGAAGAAATGTATATAAACAAGTACTGCCCAGAAATTATCAATGGAGTGACAGTTCCTGCATCGTTCTCGCCCCCTGACTCGCTCAATATCCATGCAATGTTTTTGGATGGCGAGCTACAATACCGGAAGAGTCCCCAAACAGTCCCCGTCCAGTTTAATCCTGAAGCAATGACCCTGACAGGTGGTCAAGAATATTAGTACAAACTTCAATAAGACATGTTATCAAATTTGTTATAATCCATAATGGGGACCAACTTTCCGGATACTTATATAATTGTATAATTTCCATTTCAACTCAAACTTTTTCATCTGTTATTGCGTCTCTTTAAAATTATTATATATTTGCGACGTTAATTTAAATCAAATTGAAATTATAGTTATTAAAATTTTAAATATCTATAGTTTTAATAAACCTCAAAACTCAATATTATGTTAAAAAGACTGCAATCTGTTAGTATGGTATTATTCCTTGGAACTTTATTCTCCGGAACAATTTCTACAGCTACGGCCTCTGGAGCAAATTCTTTTGCGACCACACAGCAAGCGGGAATATGCAAAGGACTTGTGAAAGATGCTACCGGAGAGTCTGTTATTGGAGCCTCTGTTGTAGTAAAAGGTACCACTAACGGAACAATTACCGATTTTGATGGTAATTTTAGCCTCGATGGGATTAAGAAAGGAGATGTGATTGTAATCTCTTATGTGGGATATCAGACACAAGAGATTAAATGGAACGGCAGCCCGCTGAATGTTATCTTGAAAGAAGATTCAAAGACTCTAAGTGAGGTTGTGGTAGTAGGTTATGGCACACAGAAAAAGGCGAATCTTTCAGGTTCTGTTGCTATGGTAGACAGCAAAGAGTTGGAGAATCGTCCTATTCAGAATGTATCCAGTGGTTTGCAAGGTTTGATGCCGGGTGTTGCTATTACAGGAACCAACGGGGCACCGGGGCAGGATGCCGGCAAAATCCGTGTTCGTGGATCGGCACATTGAATGAAGCGGGACCTTATATTTTAGTGGATGGCATTGAAACCGGTACATTGAGTGCGGTCGACCCTAATGACATAGAGCATTTCTGTATTGAAGGATGCTGCTTCGGCAGCAATTTATGGTTCTAAAGCTGCCAACGGTGTTGTTTTGATAACTACCAAACGCGGCAAGACCGGACAGACTAAAATTTCCTACAGTGGTTATCTAAGTTTCCAGAATGCAACGAATATGATTGAGCGTATGGGGTCATACGAATACGCATCCCTGCTGAATCAGGCATTGGAGGCTGAAGGTATGTCGAAGCGTTTCAATGATACCGAGCTGCAAAAGTTTAAAGACGGGAATGACCCGCTCTATCCGGATACCGACTGGTATGACCTGGCATATAAGACGGGTGTTCAACATCGCCATAATGTCAATATCAACGGTGGTTCTGAAAATGTAAAATATATGGCCTCGCTGGGATATTTGAACCAAACAGGTATTTTGCCTAACGCAGGGCGTGAACAGTTTAATGCGCGTACCAATCTGGACATGAAGATTAATAAACGTTTGAGTGCGCGCATGAACCTGTCTTTCATTAAAAATGATTACAGTGACGCCAGTTCCGCCTACTACGGGGGTAGCTCGGATCAGATCATCAGGCAGTTGAATTTGATCGCTCCTTGGATTGTAGCCCGCTATGATGACGGCACTTGGGGCACAATTTCAGACGGCAGTCCCATTGCCTGGTTAGATTCGGGCATGAAGGTGAACCGTGACAATTATAATTTTTCGGGATGGCCGCTGTAGACTATGAAATATTTGATGGCTTAAAATTAACCTTGCAAGGTGCTTACGTCAACAATTTACAAAATTACAATTATTTCCAAAATATATAAAGTATAATGAGAATAAAGAATCTGATCCCAGTCAGTTGGACGAGCGTTTTTATAAATGGGACCGCACAAACTATGACGCCTTATTGAACTACAATAAAAATTTCGGCAAGCATAATATTAAGGGTCTGTTGGGATGGCATACGGAAAAATATAATTATAAATATCAGAAAGCCGTCCGCAAGAAATTCCCTAATAATGAATTGACGGATATGAATGCCGGTGATGCTTCTACCCAAAGCAATGAAGGGTATACAGCTGAATTGGCAATGATTTCATGGTTTGCCCGTATTAACTATGATTTTGCAGGTAAATATCTCTTGGAAGCCAACATTCGTGCGGACGCCTCTTCCCGTTTTGCGGAAGGTCACCGTTGGGGATATTTTCCTTCTTTCTCGGGTGCATGGCGCATCAGCGAGGAAGCATTTATGGAAAGTGCAAAAGACAGCTGGTTGTCCGGACTGAAAATTCGAGCTTCTTGGGGGCAGCTGGGTAATCAGGATGCATTGAGTGGCAGTAATAATGACTATTATCCTGCCTTGAACACGTATAATCTCGATTCCAAATATGCATTTGGAGGCTCTTTGAATTCTGGTTATTATCAACGGAAATATCGTCTGGAAACCATTTCATGGGAAAAAGCCTCTACTTGGGGAGTCGGCGTTGACTTTACTTTATTCAATAAACTGAATGGTTCTCTGGATTATTATAATCGGAAGACTACTGGTATAATTATGGATGTGACAGTCCCTAAAGAATTTGCTTTGGATGCCTATAAGGATAATGTAGGCTCTATGAGAAACAGTGGTATAGAAATAAATTTAAGCTACAATACAAAAATAGGTCAGGTTGATTTCGGAATTGCGGGCAATTTCTCTTACAATAAGAATGAAATTCTGGATCTGGGAGGCGGCGACCCTAACAAGTACCTGGATGCTACTGATGGTTACAGCCAGCGTAATAAGGTAGGTGAAGCAATGAATTCCTATTATATTTATAGGGCGGATGGATTTTTTAATTCTCAAGAAGAAGCTGATGCATATACGGCCAAATACGGTAATCCTTTCGGTAAAACTTTCAAGGCAGGCGATTTGCGTTATGTGGATACAAATAAAGATGGTAAACTGACAGCTGATGACCGTGAATATTGTGGAAGTTCCGATCCTAAAATTATTTACGGATTCAATATAAATGCGGGCTGGAAAGGAATTGACTTATCATTGATGTTCAATGGTGCGGCGGGTGTGAAACGCCTGTTTGACGGATACGAGGTGTATGGTAATTTCTCGGGTGACGCTGCTCATCCGGCTACTATTTGGAGAGATGCCTGGACACCCGATAACCATGATGCCTCCATGCCACGTATTTTTTACGATACAAACTCGGCCAGTAGCAGCCGTTCGGTACAATCGGATTTTTGGTTACAAGATACAAGTTATTTGCGTCTGAAAAATTTGCAGTTGGGATATACTTTGCCGAAAGGCTGGTTGAATTCGGTTGGTGTTGAGAATATCCGTATTTACTATTCTGTAGAGAATCTATTGACTTTTGATAAGATGAAGATCAATATAGACCCTGAATCCACAAGCCAACGGCTGTCTTCCTATCCTCTATTACGTACTCATGCATTCGGCGTTAATGTTACATTCTAAATTGTTATAGACTAAAAAAAATGGAATTATGAAATACTTGAAACAATATATGATCATAGGAGCGGTGACAATGATTACATCTTGCTCTGATTTTCTAGATACAGCTCCATTGGATGCCCTGTCTCCTGCCACTACGTGGAAAACCGAGGATGATGCCCAAAAATTTGCTATCGGGTGTTATGGCGGTAATAACTACGATACTTCCAGCTGGGAAGATGGTGGCAATATCTTATATCTCGACTGCGGGTCGGATTTTGGATATAACAACTTTGAATGGGAAAACTATAAGACCATTGGCAACGGTACAATGACTCCGTCAGGGGCTGTTGCTTTTATGATTTCTCAGTCATCCGCCGTTGTAACACATTCCTAGAAAAGGTAAAGGAGATCCCATTTTCCAATGAGCAGACCAAAAACGATTTGATCGGTCAGGTCCGTACTATTCGCGCTTATCGCTATTTTGTTATGAACTGGTGGTATGGAGGAGTGCCTGTGATTGACAACTATAACTCAGCAGATGAAGCTAAAGTTCCCCGCAAGTCGGAGGAGGAAGTGAAAATTACGTCAATACAGAATTGGACACAGCCATCGGTGAACTGAATGCATCTCCCTCT
>SCPP01000206.1_pt1 | contig 42100 bp, 53 predicted proteins | sample 6106811 | NCBI WGS metagenome assembly SCPP01 (sample SAMN10720449, study PRJNA508395) | human gut metagenome | isolation source: Participant 2 stool, 15 month | host: Homo sapiens | collected 2018
GGAATACACCACTGCCTATTCCATCAACCTTCTTTCCATCAATCTTAGCCGGCACAATAACCTTTGCATCCGCTCTTCCTTTATCTGTAAGTCCAGTTATAACTATATTCCCGGCAGCATTCTCCTCCCATATGTAAATGTTGCCGCTTTGGAAGTCTTTTACATCCAATAAGACTAACCAGCATAAGCACCAACATAATTCCTGAAATAATTCTTTTTCCTCTAAACATATCCTGCCTCTTATTATTTATTTTCTTGCCCACATATAGCAGAACGCCTGTGTTCTCGCTGCAAAATGCTTATCCTTAAGAAGCTCTTTTACTTCCTGTTTTGAATACCATGCCGCCGAAATCTCCTCAAACGTTGAAGTGCTTGGCGAAAAATCTCCAGATGCTTTTCCTATAACCACGGCATTTGTCTCATTAGAAAATCCTATGGCACTGTAGCTGTCATAGAGTTTATCCTCAATTATAATAAGATCAAGTCCTGTCTCTTCCTAAGCTCACGCTTCGCCGCCACTTCGGGAGTTTTCCTTCATCAATAAGTCCTGCCGGAAAATTATAAACATAATCTCCCACAGACATTCTATATTCCTTATTAATCAGAATATGTTCGTCCGATTCGTCTGTTGCAACAATAACCACACCATCAGTCTTTTCGTTTCTTATGTCTTCAATAGTTTTTATATCCTTGTTTCTGCTTATGATTTCGTAAACCTTTTTCTTATCATCCTCAGTTGTATAATACAGATCGTATCTGCTGATAAACCTTCCTTCATCAACTTTTTTAACACCATCAAACTTCATGTGTATTATCTGCCTTTCCTGTCTCTTATCATTAACCGCTTCATGAACAACATCCATCATCCATCTGTTAGAAGCTTTTCTCATAGCAATACCATATTCTATGGTAACACCAAACTTTCCATTATTGCACTTTTTCTTACTGTTCGCTTTATCTGTTCAAATGTTTTATCAGCCTCTGCATCCGTGACATTCTTCATTACTGCAACAAAATCACCTTCATTAATTCTTGCATATATGCTCTGTCCATAAGTATCTTCTTAAGCACACCAGCCACATTTATAAGTGCCTTGGTTACCTGCTTTCTGTCCATACTGTATATTAATATCTGACAAATGATTAATATCGCAGACAACTACAGCAACACTGCCATTATATTCATCATACTGTTTACAATGCTCCATAAAGCTGTACATACTGTAAACGCCAGTAAGCCGGTCATATATAACCATATTTTCAAGTTCAGCATAAGCCTTCTTTAACTCCACACATCATGCATAACAATAATAGTACCCAGCAGTCGGTTTTTTCATCTGAAAGTCTCTCAATCCTGCAGTCATATATTCTGTCATTATGCTTCCATTCAAATGTATCCTCTCCGGGTTTAACAGGCAGGTTATTCTTCCTGACAAACCACTCAATATTCTGTTCCCTGTTATCGTATTCAAGATTACCTGCAACATCCTTCATTGAAGAATTAAAATCTGCAAGAATTCCTCATAATCAAACAGTACTACAGGAATCTGCATATGTTCAATTATCATTTCATGTGTAACTGTAAGCATATTTTTCTTAGAATACCAGAATGTATTCCAGTAAACCATTGTTCCCATAAGTGCATATAGAATAATTGATATGTCAAACCTTAAGTCAACAGCTTTCATGATGAATATATATTTAAAAGCAATTATAACAATAAGCCCGGCAGCCGTAAATATATATCTTCCCCAATATGCTGATGGAATACGTATGCATTTGATAATAAGCAGTGCAATTATAAATGCTACAATAACCATATTCATAATCGCATGAATACCAAACCAAAACTCGCCTTCATAGCCGAGAACATGGACTCCTCCACATTTGTTAAGACTATATTTCAATGCCGTTTCATTAAATATATTAATTATAAATACAACTGAATCAACCATTGCCGCAAATATGCACAAAACAACTGCAGTTCTGGTTATCCTGTTTGCAAGTCTTGTAAATACGCCTGTATACGTTAAAAGTACAACGAGTGCAAAATCCTGTGCTGCCATCATTATGCTTGTTGCCACCGACATTGCCATGTAATTATCTGTGATAAAATTGACCGAATATGTCACAACGCATATGAGAGCAAGCATCTCTGTAAGACACACTATCCGTGTCATCTTATCCCGCTCAAGACATGTTCTTATAAACACCACGGCAAGCACCACAGCTGCAACTCCATAAAGAGACAGATACATAATATTCATATTCCCATATCTCCCATACCCATAATCTATATACATAATATTAACATTATTAAACAGCTTACTCAACTATCAGTTATAAAATTACCCTGCACTGAAAAGCCCCGCACGACACTTTTGTATCACGTAGGGCTTTCCATACCTTAAAATGTATCACATACATTTGCAGCTTATAGCTTTATTCTTATTCATTATATTTCTTACTTAACTGCTGTTACCTTATAATCCTTATCTTCCACAGCCTTCTTTAATACATCATTATCAACTTCCTTAGAAAGTGTAACAACTGCTGTTCCGTTCTCATGACTTACAACTGCCTCTGTAACTCCATCAACAGCCTCAAGTGCCTTCTTAACTGCAGCTTCACAGTGTCCACACATCATACCCTCAATATTCATAGTCTTTGTCATAGCCATGTCTCCTTTTGTCGTTTTATTTTTATTTTTGCGAGACTTTTTCTTATAAATGTGGTCTTTTCCTGTATCATATATCTTTATAAGATTAAGTCTTAATGCATTAGTTACTACGCAGAAGCTTGATAAGCTCATAGCTGCTGCACCAAACATTGGATTAAGTGTCCAGCCAAATACTGGTATCCACACACCTGCTGCAAGTGGGATTCCTATACAGTTATAGAAAAATGCCCAGAACAGATTCTCGTGTATGTTGGTAAGTGTCCTCTTTGAAAGTCTTATGGCAGCAGGAACATCTGATAATCTGCTCTTCATAAGAACTATATCCGCCGCATCTATAGCAACATCTGTACCGGCTCCGATTGCAATACCAATATCAGCTCTTGTAAGTGCAGGTGCATCATTAATGCCATCACCTACCATTATAACACTTCCCTGGTCCTTAAGTCTTGCTATTTCTTTTTCTTTTCCTTCAGGAAGAACACCTGCAATAACCTCATCAACTCCGGCAAGCTTTCCTATTGCTTTCGCGCTTCTTTCATTATCTCCGGTAATCATTACAACCCTTATTCCCATGTTCTGAAGTTCTTTAATAGCCTGTGGGCTGTCTTTCTTAATCGTATCTGCAACAGCGATTATTCCCATAAGTTCATTATCTCTTGCAAAGAAAAGCGGTGTCTTTCCTTCTGATGATAAATCGTCAGCCTTGTTTCTTAAATCATCAGAGACATTACAATATTCTGAAATAAACTTAAGATTACCGCCTGCCACTACATTTGTATCAAGCATTCCCTTAAGTCCGTTACCGGCAACAGCCTTAAAACCAGTCACTTCCTCTGCAAATGAATTCTTATCGCCACTCTCTTCAACATAATTAACAACTGCTTTTGCTAGTGGGTGTTCACTTTTTCTTTCAAGCCCATATGCTATAGTAAGAAGCTCATTCTGTAAGATTCCATCACCTGTTATAATATCTGTAACCTTGGGTTCCCCCTCTGTAATAGTACCAGTCTTATCGAGTGCAACTATCTGCATCTTTCCTGTCTGCTCTAAAGAAACAGCGGTCTTGAACATAATTCCATTCTTTGCACCAACTCCGTTACCAACCATAATCGCAACCGGGTGGCAAGTCCTAACGCACAAGGACAGCTTATTACAAGCACTGAGATTCTCTCGCAAGTGCAAATCCTAAGTCCTTGCCACATAACAGCCATACTATTGTTGTTATAACTGCTATTGTTATAACTGCAGGTACAAATACTCCCGAAACTTTATCAGCAATCTTTGCAATAGGTGCTTTTGTTGCAGCCGCGTCACTCACCATCTGTATTATCTTGGAAAGTGTTGTATCTTCTCCAACTCTTGTCGCCCTGCACTTTATATATCCTGATGTATTAAGTGTTGCTGCACTTACCTGATCTCCCTCCTGCTTATCAACAGGAATACTCTCACCTGTAAGAGCTGATTCATTAACTGCCGTGTTACCTTCAATGATGACACCATCTACAGGTATATTCTCACCCGGTCTTACAACAAATATATCACCTGTCATAACCTGTTCAACAGGGACGCATGTTTCCTGTCCATCTGAATAAAGTACCGCTGTCTTAGCAGCAAGCTTCATAAGGCTCTTTAATGCGTCAGTTGTCTTTCCCTTTGAGTGGGCTTCAAGCATTTTTCCTACTGTTATAAGTGTAAGAATCATAGCTGCCGACTCAAAATAGAATTCATCCATGTAGTGCATTACACCTGCCATATCACCTCTTACCTGACAATCTGTCATGGCAAAAAGTGCATATGTACTCCACACAAATGCTGCTCCTGAACCAAGCGCAACAAGTGTGTCCATATTAGGTGAACGATGTAACAATCCCTTGAAGCCACTTATGAAGAAATGCTGATTAATAACCATTATTATTATTGTAAGCAGCATTTGTATAAGGCCCATGGCCACATGATTTCCTTCAAGCACTGATGGAAGTGGCCAGCCCCACATCATATGTCCCATACTGAAATACATAAGCACAATAAGAAATATAACTGAAGCTGTTAATCTCTTCTTTAAAACTGGGGTTGTCTTATCTGCCAGCGCATCTTCCTGCTCCTGCATTGAAGGACTGCTGTTCTTTGCCCCCTTAACTGATGCACCATATCCCGCAGTTTCCACAGCTTTAATGATTACATCTGTGGGTGCAGTTCCCTCAACACCCATTGAATTAGTAAGAAGACTTACTGAACAGCTTTCCACTCCAGGCACTTTGCTGACAGCCTTCTCGACTCTCGCCTGACACGCTGCACAGCTCATTCCTGTAACATTGTACTGTTCCATATCGCACTACACCTCCATGCGGTTAGTTGTTATTCCTGTAACTTTAAAATCAAGTCTCTCAATTGCAATTCTTATATCAGCGTCATCGATTTCTCTGTCAACTTCAATTGTTGCCTGCTTCTTCTTAAGATTAACCTGGCATGAAGCACCATCAATCTTATTAACAGATCTCTCAATACTATTCTTGCAGTTTTCACAATGCATGCCTTCAATATCAACAGTCTTGACAGCAATTACAGGATTATCAAGAATCTTCTTCTCTTCTGGAACAGTATCTCCACCACCGCCACAGCAGCCGCCTTCACCTTTCATATGCTTAACACTGCTTATCACTGCGATTACTACTATTACTGCTAATATTCCAATTATTATAGCTGTTCCCATATTATGTATCTCCTTTTATACTTCATTACCTTGTGCAAATTCTAGCGTATGAATTTGCCAATTGTCTTAACAAGCTCTTCTACTGTATCGTCCTTGCCTTCTTTAATATCACGGACTACACAACTCTTGATATGATTATCTAAGAGCACCTTCGTAAAACTGTTAAGCGCTGACTGGGCTGCCGATACCTGATTAAGAATGTCAATACAGTATGCGTCCTTCTCGACCATTCCCTTAATTCCTCTTATCTGACCTTCAATTCTGCTAAGTCTGTTACAGAGGTCTTTATATTCCTTGGCATCACGTTCTTTTGTCTTATGACAGCAACATTCTTTTTCCATTATTCCTCCTTAGTCTGATTATTATATTCTGTGCCTGATAAACACTTTATTATATTTATCTGTTGCGATTGTACTATACCCTGGTGGGGTATGTTCTAATTATGTTGTATAATATACCCTATGTGGGTATATGTCAACTATAATTATTGAGATTATTTATCGAAAATTTTTATTTAACCTGAAAATTTTAAGATAAACATACTAACTCATGATATATACTTCGTTAGTATGTTTTTAAGAAATTTTTATAAAATATTGTCAGAAACCCACTAATTCATTACATCTCGCTTCTTTAGTAGGTAAATTGAGTTGTATTTTTCACTAACTCTGTTATCACGGCTTCAATATACAAGAAAACAACCTACTAAACTCCACAACAACTGCAGTTTGGTAGGTTGTTGCATTATTTGTTATGTAAGTTTCAGCATTAATCAGCCTACTATTAATATACGTTTTCTAAGTTTAGTAGGTTTATGTAAACTATCCCGGTGAAATAGTTCTAATCTGCCCGGGGCTTACATCAACACTAGAACAAGCTTATCTCATCACCATTGCTGACATTGACAAATCCTTTATATCCACGTTCCTCAAGCTTTCCGAGGAACTTACCCATCTTCTTAGGCTTTACATATAATGAACATACCTTGCCGTCTGCTCTGTATTTTTCTGCTATTGCATAAGCTTCCTTAATCTGTCCCTCGTCATACATAACGGCAATCTTGTCTGCTGATGCCTTAGTCTCAACGCCATTCTGCATAAGGATTGAGAAAATTCTCTCGAATCCGATTGAGAATCCAACAGCGCTTACCTGCTGTCCTATGAACTTTCCTATAAGATTATCATATCTTCCACCGCCTGCGATAGCACCCTTGAAATCAATGCTTTCAACTTCAAATACAGTTCCTGTATAGTAACCCTGACCTCTTACTAAAGAAAGGTCAAATACAACATCAAACTGACCGTCTGAAAGCTCATTTACAGTGTTGATAATTCCTCTTACGCTTTCTGCTGGAGCTTTATCATCCAGTATAGCCTCAACACTTTCAAGGCTTATCTCCTGTGCACTTGAAACACTTCCAAAGAATCCGATAAACTTCTCAATTGCAGTAGCGTCAAATCCCTTGTCTGTAAGCTCAGCCTTAACACCGTCAAGTCCGACCTTATCCATCTTGTCAAATGTAATGCACACACTGTCAAGCTGATCCTCGGTAAATCCACAATTCTGAAGGAATGAACGGAGAAGTCTTCTGTCGTTAATCTTAACCTTGAAATTCTTCATGCCAATAGCCTTAAGAGCCTTGGTTGTTGTAAGAATAAGTTCAACCTCTGAATCTGTAGAATCAGAACCAATAATATCAATATCACACTGAACAAACTCACGAAGTCTGCCCTTCTGTGGTCTTTCAGCTCTGTACACTCTGTCCATCTGAATACATTTCATAGGAAGAGTGAGCTTGTCCTTGTTGTTAGCAAAATAACGGCTGAGTGGAAGTGTAAGGTCATATCTTAATCCCATATCAGCAATTTCATTCTCACATGCTGTTCCTGTCTTAGGATTTTCCTGAAGTGAACTTACAGCCTTCTCAAGCTTATCGCCTCTCTTCATAATCTTGAATATAAGATTTAAGTTCTCACCACCATCACTCTTATCAAGATTCTCAATATCCTCAATAATAGGTGTTGTAATGTGTTCAAATCCATTAGCAACATATACCTTTAATATCTCATTCTGAAGGTAATCCCTGATTTCAACCTCATTAGGAAGATAATCATTAGTACCCTTAACTGGTGTTATTTTCATAGTTGTCTCCTCATTTACACACTAAGGCAGATAACCGGTATTCTCCAGCCATCTGCCCTCATTTTCTTTAATACTAACTATTTTCCGCCAGTATCGAAAATGCTTCGCATTTTGCCTGACTCTTAACAGTTACTAATTAAGCTTCATCAATTGCCTTACCAATATCATGTCTCATATATTTGTTATCGAAATCTACCCATTCAGTAGCTTCATAAGCCTTGGCTCTTGCTTCCTTAAGGTCCTTGCCAAGTGCTGTAACACCGAGAACTCGTCCTCCATTAGTTACAACCTTGCCTTCTTCGTTGAATTTAGAACCTGCATGGAATAAGAAATAATCATCCTTACCCTTGAAGTTTTCCATTCCCTTAATCTCGAAGCCCTTCTCATATGCGAGTGGGTATCCGTCAGATGCGAGAATTACACATACACATGCGTTATCTTCAAACTGAAGGTCAACCTTATCAAGAGTTCCATCAATACAAGCCTCAAATACATCAACAATATCATTCTTCATTCTAGGAAGAACAACCTGTGCCTCAGGATCACCAAATCTTGCATTGTACTCAAGAACCTTTGGTCCCTTTGGAGTAAGCATAAGTCCAAAGAAGATAACTCCCTTAAATGGTCTGCCCTCACTCTTCATTGCATCAACAGTTGCCTGATAAATGTATTTCTTACAGAACTCATCAACTTCCTTAGTGTAGAAAGGTGATGGTGAGAAGTTACCCATTCCGCCTGTGTTAAGACCCTGGTCACCATCCTTAGCTCTCTTATGATCCTGAGCTGATGACATAATCTTAATTGTATTACCATCAACAAATGAAAGTACTGAAACTTCACGGCCTGTCATGAATTCCTCAATGACAATTGTATCACCTGCTGTTCCGAATTTCTTGTCAAGCATAAGCTCATCAACACCTGCAAGTGCATCCTCTTTGTTCTCACAGATGAGAACACCCTTGCCAAGTGCAAGTCCGTCAGCCTTAAGAACGATAGGATACTCAGCAGTCTCAAGGTACTTCTTGGCCTCTTCTGCTGATGTAAATGTTTCATAAGCTGCTGTTGGAATATTGTATTTCTTCATAAGGTCTTTAGAAAATGCCTTAGATCCTTCAAGAATAGCTGCATTCTTTCTTGTCCGAATACTCTTAAGCCCTCTGCCTCGAATACATCAACGACACCGCCGACAAGTGGGTCGTCCATACCGATAACAGTAAGGTCAATGCTGTTTTCCTTAGCAAATGCTACAAGCTTCTCAAACTCCATTGCCTTAATATCAACACACTCTGCAAGTTCTGCAATTCCCGCATTACCCGGTGCACAGTATATCTTGTCAACCTTAGGACTCTTGCTTAACTTCCAGCATATTGCATGCTCTCTTCCGCCGCTGCCTACAACTAATACTTTCATCTTAATTCCTCCGCATATCATTATCTATATACTTAGTCAGTAATCATTAATTAACATGTTCATTGGCAATCTTGTTAATCGCCTTAGGAAGAAGCTTCCATTCAGCCTGCTCCATAATTCTTCTCTGAAGAGTTTCAGGAGTATCACCATCAAGTACATCAACTGCCTTCTGGAAAATAATCTCTCCTGTATCCATTCCTTCATCTACATAATGCACAGTTGCACCTGATACCTTAACACCCTTTGCCAGAGCTGCTTCATGAACCTTGAGTCCATAGAAACCAACTCCGCAGAATGAAGGTATAAGTGATGGATGAATATTAATAATTCTGTGGCTGTACTGATGAACCATTTTCTCTGGGATTCTTACAAGGAATCCTGCGAGTACTATAAGGTCAACATTAAGCTCATTCACTTTATCAAGCAGCGCATCGTTAAATGCATCTCTGCTTTCATAATCCTTAGGTGATATGCAATATGCTGGAATATTGTTATCCTTAGCTCTTGTGAGTGCATATGCTCCGGCATTATTGCTTATAACTGCTACAAGCTCTGTGTTAGTGATTGTTCCATCCTTAACAGCATCGATAATAGCCTGAAGATTAGTTCCGCCTCCGGAAACCATAACTGCAACTCTTAGCATAAAGTAACTCCCTTCTCGCCAGCTTCAATGCTTCCGATAACATATGGAGTCTCACCTGCAGCCTTAACTGCTGCCATAACTGTATCAACATCAGCAGGATCAACGGCAAGTACAAGACCGATACCCATGTTAAATGTATTATACATCATATGCTCTTCGATATTGCCATCTTCTGCAAGCATCTTAAAGATTGGTGGTACTTCGTAGCTGTCCTTCTTAATTACTGCCTTAACACCGTCTGGAAGCATTCTAGGTACATTTTCATAGAAACCACCACCTGTGATATGGCTGCAGCCCTTAACCTTAACGCCTGCCTTCTTGATTTCCTTCATTGTCTTAACATATATCTTAGTTGGAGCAAGTAATGCCTCTCCTAATGTCTTTCCAAGTGAATCGTAATATGTATTAAGAGATTCCTCTGTCATTGTAAATACACTTCTTACAAGTGAGAATCCATTGCTGTGTACGCCGCTTGAAGCGATACCGATAAGAGTATCACCCGGCTTGATGTTCTCGCCTGTAATAAGGTCCTTCTTATCAACAACACCTACAGCAAATCCTGCAAGATCATATTCATCCTGTGGCATAAGTCCCGGATGCTCTGCTGTCTCACCACCGATAAGTGCACATTCAGACTGTCTGCAACCTTCTGCAACACCACCAACGATAGTAGCAATCTTTTCTGGATAATTCTTGCCGCATGCAATGTAATCAAGGAAGAAGAGTGGCTCTCCACCAGCACATACAACATCGTTAACACACATAGCAACTGCATCAATACCGATAGTATCATGCTTGTCCATAATGAAAGCTAACTTAACCTTAGTTCCACATCCGTCAGTTCCTGAAAGTAATACAGGCTCTTCCATCTCCTTAATCTTAGCGAGTGAAAATGCTCCTGAGAATCCGCCGATTCCGCCTAACACTTCTTCTCTCATAGTAGACTTAACAGCCTCTTTCATTAACTCAACTGACTTGTAACCTGCTTCAATATCAACTCCAGATTTCTTGTAATCCATGATTCTTTCTCCTTCAATATTATGATAAATGTAAGTTAATGTAACTATTCAGTTACTAATTAATAATTCTTATAGCCGACTTCCTGAAGTCTGGCATCCTTCTTCTGAACACTTTCCTTAAGATTCTTAGTATAATCCTTAAGTCTTTCAAGAAGTGCTGCATCAGATGTTGCAAGAATCTTGGCTGCAAGAATACCTGCATTGGCACCGCCGTTAATAGCAACAGTTGCAACCGGAATACCTGTAGGCATCTGTACTATTGAATATAATGAATCTCTACCGCCTAGTGATGTTGTGTGCATTGGAATACCAATAACAGGCATTGGGAAAATAGCTGCACACATACCTGGAAGATGTGCTGCCATACCTGCACCTGCAATAATAACCTTAAATCCCTTCTCCTCTGCACTCTTAGCGTATTCAAAGAATACGTCAGGCTCTCTGTGTGCTGAGATAATTGTCATCTCATACGAAATTCCTAACTGTTCAAGAATGTCTGCTGCCTTTGCCATAACAGGCATATCAGAGTCACTTCCCATAACAATTCCTACTAAAGCCATATTAACCTCCTATGTCCGATAGATATAATATTAAAATTAGTGAAAACACTAATTATCATTGTACTTTGTTTTAAACTTTGCGTCAAGATAAAGCCTGTTTACAGCTTACAATTATATATTTATAATTCTGTTAAAAATGCATCATTAAGTGCAAGCGTGCCATCAAGCACGAATCTGCCGTTCTTAATCAAGTCTGTTCTTGTTCCATCCTCTGCCACAACAGTAATATTACCAATCTCATCATACGGAATGGTAATATCGGTGTGACAGTTATAATAAGCCTTGTCCGGCTCCGTCTTACGAAGAAGTGAAACCTCATTATCCCTTGAGATAATCTCCTTGCCGTCCGGATTAGTTACATACACATCTTCTGCCCTTGAATAGCATGTGTCACCGACTGCAAAATGTGGTCCCATCTTTTCAACAATAAGAATCGGAAGCTTATACACAATATCATGCTTATTGGCAAACACATATGCTGTAGTGTTAGTTCCTATAGCAAACTCTCCGAGTGGTAAAGTTTCATGGTCATATAACACATTTGCCTTGAAAAGCTCTCTATTCTTAGCTTCATCATCAAAGTTAGTGCATGTGTAGTCCTTAACAAATCCATCCTCAAACCATACCGTAAGATTATTGAACTTAATATCATTAAGATATACACTGCTCACATTAAGCACACCTGTTGTTTTCTTAAGCACAGGCGATGTAAATACTTCTCCAAGCGGAATATTAACGTCCGCAAGACAGTTCTCAAATACAGTCTGCGTCTTATGGTCGGTTATCTTCATAATAGAAACCTTCATGTCTGTGCAGTTTCCGTTAGCTCCTTTAACCTCAACATACTGTGCTGTATCAAGTACATCAATAAGTGCCTGCTGGATAGCTTTATATTTGTTATAATCAAGGGTATTAATCTTAACAGTACCCTCGAATATTTCCTCAAAATTCTCGCCAATCTCAGGTATCGGATAAGCAATTATTGTAAAACTTCTCTCTTCGCCTTTGATATACTCATTAACAATGCTTCCTGCGTCATTGCTGTATTTCACAGAAAGCTTCTGCTGCTTAGTATCAAGCGTTAATGCCTCGCTCTTAATCTGAGGCTCAAATGGCACTTCACCAAACACCTCCATAACAGCAGGTCCACCATGCACCGCTGCAAGCTCTTTGTTCTTCTCATATGCAAGCTTTAATGCGCCTGTCTTTCTCTCAACAAATTCGCCATCCATATAAAGTGCATTGTCAAAACGATGGTCGAAATCCATCTGCTTGTTAGGATTAGCTCCGTAATAGCCAACCTTAATGTTAAGTCTTTTATTAATCGTGTTGACCGCTGCCCTGTATATCGTAGGCTTAAGTCCAAGCTTTTCAAAGTTCTTAATCTCAGCTCTCACAAGTCTTTCAAATCCCAGACAGTATCTTATATTAACTGTTTTCTTCTTAGACAAATCCTTGCCTGTAAGCTCGAATCCAATTCTGTATCCTTCTGTAAATGTGTCTGCCATCTTCTGGATTTCTTCTTCACTGAGCGAACTAAGATACTCTGCTGTCTTAATCTCATTGTCTGTGACATACTCACCGAATCTGTACAGATATCTTACATCTGTAAGGTCAGACTCCATAATTATCTTAGTTGCAAAATCAAGTTCAGGGTCTAACAGCTCTCTTACCCTATACTCCATAAGGTCATCACTGTAATCACTAACATACCAGTATACAGACTCTTTCATCTGCTTATAATCTGGCTTTCCACAGTCTTCCTCAGTCGATGCACACATGCAGTACACTTCAACAAAAAGCTCCATAAGTGCTGTCATTTCTGCCATTCTGCCTTCATATGCATACACAATCATTCCTCTTATCTCAACGTAAAGGAATGACAAAAGCCTTCCCTCTGAAAGCCCTAACTTTGAAGCTGCATATGACGGATTAGCGTAGCTTGTCTCGTAAGCCTTTCCAATTATATCTTCATACAGACCTGTATTCAGATTCTTATATTCTTCAAGTGAATAATCTCTGAAAACATCAGCTTTTAAGCCAGCCACAAGCTTATCCATCTTAAGAATAAATGTGGCAATACATTTGAAATAATCTGCATAACCGTCATTCTTAAGCCCCGGTTCCTCTGCTATCTCTTTAATTCTTTCTATCGCAAGAGCGTAACGCTCTTCTACATTATCATTAAACAATTTCTTTCTCCTTCTGCCCTGATAAGGATTATATTCCCATTAAGAATACTGCTATCATAAATACTGCTATTATTCCGCACATCATCGAGCCAAGTCTTGATAAGCCATAAAATTTATTATCTTCTTTGAAGCTGATTAGTCCGATTACTGTTCCAATTACCGCTAAGATAAGGCTTAATATTCCAAGACTTCCTACTCTTAAGCCGCCTTCTCCTGCTGCTTTAAAAGACAGATACACTCCGTAACCAAAAGAAAGCAATGACAGTATTCCCATCGCAGTCGATATCAAACCCCCAAGTGCCTGACTTTTATCAGAGAACTTGTATTTATTAAAAAGTTTCATTTTTTCACCTGTCCTTTTTACTAAACATTTTAACTATTCTGTATGCTATCGCATATACCGCATAACCGCACAATGCTCCCAGTACATTAAGCACAAGGTCATCAACATCAAAGCAGCCGACCTTACATATAAGCTGTACTGTTTCTATTGTAAGCGACAGTGCGAATCCATATGCAAATGTAGCAAAAACATTAATTCTGCCATTGGAAAGCCACGGCACGAATATGCCAAATGGTATGAATGCCAGCACATTTCCAATTATATTAAGAAATGCTATCCAGCCAAGCGAGTCAAAATGTCCAAGATAACGCCAATAGCGCCTGATTTCCGTGAACAGTGTAAGATTGTATTTGTAACCGCTGGCTATCTCTGCCCTTCCCATTCCTTCTGCGAAAAAGACTACATAAAAGAGCAGAATCATATATATAACAAAAAGCGCCCATTTTATAAGCGTTACATAATGTTTCTTTTTCATAACAAATCTGCCCGGCAGGCATAATTAACCCACCAGGCAGTTCCCCTTCACTAGAATAAGCTATCTGATCTGTGTGCAAGAAGTCTTGCACCATTAATAATCATCATTACACCTGCACCGATACCAAAGAGTATTATAAGGATACCAAATACAAGATTAGAAGCTCCTACTGACTTTAATTTCTTATAAAGATTCTCTTCCATAATTAACCCTCCATAAATATCAGCTATTATGCGTTCTTAACACCATATTCTGCGTAATACTTGTCAATTGCTGCCTTAAGTGCATCATCAATAACTACCTTGCCCTCGCACTCTTTATTGTAAAGGTGTTCTACAACATCTGCCATAGAAACAATTGCGCTTGTTGGGAAACCATATCTTTCCTTAATCTCCTCAAGTGCACTCACCTTTCCGCCAAGACCTACTTCCATACGGTTAAGTGAAACCATAAGTCCTACGATTGTAACATCTGCTGCCCCTCTTACCTTAGGAACTGTCTCTTCCATCGACTTACCGGATGTTGTTACATCTTCTATCATAATGACTCTGTCGCCATCCTTTAACTTGCTTCCAAGGAATCCACCCTTATCAGCACCATGGTCCTTCTCTTCCTTACGGTCTGAGCAGTATCTTACTTCCTTTCCATAAAGCTTTGCATATGCAACTGCTGTAACTACGCTGATTGGAATTCCCTTATATGCTGGTCCGAACAGTACATCAAAATCATCACCATATGTTTCATGAATAGCCTTTGCATAATACTCTCCAAGTCTTGCAAGCTGTGTTCCTGTAACATACGCACCTGCGTTCATGAAGAAAGGTGACTTTCTTCCACTCTTTAAAGTAAAATCCCCAAACTTCAACACATCACTCTCTACCATGAAATCTATAAATTCCTGCTTATACTGTTCCATTATATCCTCCTTATTCAGCCCCGCTGTCCGGCGATGCTGCTTCATATTCAATATTGATTTTTATTTTATCATAAATGTTTTCCCGTTTCAATGCGTCTTTGACACATTAAAATTACATATTAAAATCTGAATATCAACATACTATGTATGCCTTTTCCTGATTATCTGGCAGCCGGAAATCCCTAAACCCCACTAACCATTGTCAAGCTCATAATTTAGTAGGTCTTTTCCTGCTTTCCAGAGGAATGAACATTCATTTTATACTTATAAAACCTACCAAAAGGCTTCTTCCTGCCTGATTAGTAGGTTTTGTTACTGTCAATTATCTTAAATATGTGCCAAAATAATATACCAAATTTACATCGAACACTGAATTAATAGGTTTCCACACCTTTTATCAAAACTTTATATATATCTCTCCCAATCGTTTGGAAAACAAAGTTACACCTTCAAACTTAAAACACGATTTTATATTTCTAATCACATATGAGATATTCCAGCACATAATCGCTTCTTTCATTTTCTTTTAAATCTCGATTAACAAAGCTCAAAACTCCTTCACCATAATTTCATTGTCAATAGTAATTTTATTTTTCATAATTTTAAACCACACAGCAGAACCATGTATGTATTCCGAAAGCATATTACATATATCATTTTTATATTCACAATCTCTTAAAAGCTTAAGTCTATAGTATTGTATTGTTTCATTTTTCCGTATTTTTGTCAAATCGAATTATTATCAGGATATTCATATTCTGTTCCAAAATTCTCATTAGGTATCTCGATATCCATATATTTATCACCATATATGAGCATATATCTTTTTTTCCAATACTAGACGAGCCTGTTTCTTCTATCTGCTGCCTGAGACAAAGTGTATCCGGTGAATTATACCAAAATAAAAATATTCATCTTTGCTTTTGACAACCTTATCCCCTGGAATGTCTAAATATCCCGTACGATTATATGTATCAACAATATTCATATCTGCTATTTCTTTTTTTCTTTCTTCTGAAATATAATCATATATATAATCCATAATTTTACCTCGTTTTTATTTCTATTAAAACAAATCAATAATTAATGTAATTATTATTACCCCACTGTAAACATGATACCGTCTACCCTTGATTGTTCCCATTCTATCTTTTATTACCATTAAATCTGTTAAACTTTGCCAGCCATATGATTGCCATAAAAGCCAATAGAACTATAATTATTATTCTTATAATAAGGCTCATTGGTTTCATTATAAATAGCACTATTGCAACAACATCTAATATAGCGCTTATAATATACCTTATTATCTTTGGAAGATAATTTCCTATAAATAACCATGCTACAATTAATGCAACTGCTATTATTGCTGCCATATATTTCCCTTTTACACTCATAAAATTAATTATATACTTCAATCAAATTCCTCCACTATAATTTCATCATCAATAAAAATTTTATTTTTTATAATTCTGAACCAAGCAGCAGAACTATGTATATATTTTGAAAGCATCTTACATATTTCATTTTTATATCCACAGTTTCTTAAAAGCTTAAATCAATTGTGTTATATTGTTTCATTTTTCTGTATTTATATTAAACCCGGATCATTATTGGGATATTCATCCTTTTCCATCCAATTTTCATCAGGTATCTCTATATTCATATATTTATCACCATATATGAATATATATCTTTCTTTTCAATATCTGATGAACTCGTTTCTTCTATTTGTTGCCTAAGACAAAGTGTATCTGCTAAATTATTCCATAACAAAGATGCTCATCCTTACTTTTAACAACTCTACCTGTCGGAATCTTTAAATACCCTGTACGCTGATATGTATCAACAATATTCATATATGCTATTTCTTTTTTTCTTTCTTCTGAAATATAGTCATATATATAATTCATAATTTTACCCGCATCTCTTTATTAAAGCACATTAATAATTAATGCCATATCAACGCTACAGCTAATGAAGCAGCTATTATTGCTGTCATACATTTTTTCTTTATACCGAACCCATGATATATTAATTATCGTGTTCCATTTCTGCTTTTTCTTTTATTCTTCTTCACAAAATTTCATAAATAATTCCATAGCTTCCTTAGACATTCCACCCCATGCACTGTTTCTCTCAAATATCTGGTCAATAACCTGAGAAAAATCATTTGTTCTATATGTAATATCACCTTCATAATATCCCATGAATTCGCCATTATCATTGGAGAAGCATACTACTTCTCCATCTCCTGACATTTCTCCTATAACCGTCAGATTATCTGGCATAAAATTATGATGGAAATCATCTGTTCCCCAAAACATTGCACTCGATCCATCAATCAGACATTTTTCTGTAAATCTGAGCCATTCCTTATATGTCTCTGGAATCTTTACGCCATTTGCCTCCTCCCATTTATTTAATTTATCTTCATCTATTGGTTCATTAAAATATGTTTTCCAAGCTCATCATCATTGTCCCGCTTGTCACACCACTCATATAATTCTTCAATCTTGCTCTTTAAACTGTTATTTTCTGGTATCCCTATCTTTGTATACATATTTATTATCCTCTCTTCCCTCCAAAACAAAAGCAGACAACATCACATTCCGTGACATCATCTGCAACTCAACCATCTTATATCTTCAATATATCCAATACTCCCCAAACCACTGAATCAACTTAGACTTGTAGCTTTGTGTCCCTGCATTTCTGCAGGTTTACCCTCTTTGTTTTGAAATCTACTCATTTGTTATTTTATCATGGATATCAGGGAATTTCAATCGTACAAGTATCAATTTCTTAACGCTGTAATCGGCACAACAAATACTCCATCAGGTCTTTGATATGCAGCATTAGATAATCCACATATAACACATAACGAATCTGGCGCAATTCCTCCACTTGCTTTAATTTCATTTTTATTTTTATAAGATTCTCTGCCGCCATATCTATTTGGTTTGCACCCAATTTGATTTCGAATCCACACCATTTTCCATCAGGCATTGCTATAACTGCATCCATTTCATTGTTATTATAATCCTGATAATGATACAATTCTGCATCAAATGACTCAGCATATATTTTCAAATCTCTTTCACACAATGCTTCGAATAAGAATCCCAATGTATTTAAATCATTCAGTAACATTTCAGGTGTCGCATTTAACAATGCGGCTGCTAATGATGGGTCTGACAAATGTCTCTTTTCTGCCTGCTTAATACGGATTGATGATCTAAGCTTAGCCTCAAAAGGTTTCTGATTGTCTGTGAGGAAAAGTCTTTGGAAAACATCTAGATAAGCAGAAACTGTTTCCACATCAATATCTTCATCATCTATTTCCTTAATGTCATTTTTTAATTTCTTATTTGTTACAGTTGTTGCCTCATTTCTTGCAAGTGAACGAAGAAGCAGCTCCATTTTATGCTTATCTCTTTTACATTATCAATTCTATAAACATCATCGTCTAATACAGCCCTGATGTACTGTATAGGAAGATATGCCGCCTGTTTTAATGTTGTCTCCTGATTAGCAGGCCAGCCTCCTCTTATAATGAAATCAATAAGTTTTCTCAAGTCAACCTCACCTGATATTTTAGGTTCTATTCTACCCTCACATATATCTTTTAAAGAAATATCTCCACTGGAATTTCCACTTTCAAATAATGACATTGGTCTCATTCTCAATTTTGCAATTCTTCCAGCTCCGCTATGCAATATTCCTTTATGATTTGGTGTCGCAGAGCCTGTCAATATAAACTGCCCTTTATTACCGCTTTGGTCAACCTTATACCTGACAGCATCCCATAACTGAGGAACTTCCTGCCATTCATCAATTAATCTTGGAGTCTCTCCTCCAAAACCAGCGATGGACTCATCTGCGCCAATTGTCTATTCTGGAAATTACCATCTGGATTGCCAAGCATAATTTCACTTTTACAATGATATGATGATGTCCAGGTTTTTCCACACCACTTCGGTCCTCCACACATACTGCACCAAATGCCTCTAAATAACTATCAATTATATTGTCAATCAGTCTTGGTCTGTAATCCTCTCTTTCCATATTCTCTCCATTCTATTCTTATATATCATTAATATTATTGATTTAAGCTTAACCTATATACATATTTATATTCATCATTATAATTCAATACGATTAATTTTTCAATTTCAATCCGACAGTTTTTCGATTTCCAATCCGACAGATTTCTAATTTCCAACCCGATTGTTTTGCATCATCATTTCCTTATAGCAAATAGTATAAAACTCCCAACACATTCCTCTTGACCTAAACCTGACTTTAGGTGCTATGATATAAAATGTATTAAAATCAAAGATAAGGAGTATCAGAAAACATGTATATTGAGAATATTAACAGTCCTGCTGATGTGAAGAAACTTAACATCATGCAGCTTAATGTCCTTGCAGAAGAAATGCGTCATGCCCTTCTTACAAGAGCCAGCAAACACGGCGGACATTTCGGTCCTAACTTCGGTATGGTAGAAGCAATCATTGCCATGCATTATGTATTTGATTCGCCTAAAGATAAAATCGTATTTGATGTATCACACCAGTGTTATCCACACAAAATGCTCACTGGAAGAAAAGACGCATATCTTTATGAGGAGCATTATAATGATGTGTCAGGATACACTAATCCTCACGAAAGCGAGCATGATTTCTTCACTGTAGGTCATACTTCAACTTCTATCAGTCTTGCCTGTGGTCTTGCCAAGGCAAGAGATTTAAATGGTGAAGACGGCAATGTAATTGCTGTTATAGGTGATGGTTCTTTAAGCGGCGGCGAGGCTTTAGAAGGTCTTGATTTTGCATCTGAATTAAATGGCAACATGATTATTGTTGCTAACGATAATGACATGTCCATTGCTGAAAATCACGGTGGTCTTTATGCCAACTTAAAGCTTCTTCGTGAAACAAATGGACAGGCTGAATGTAATCTTTTCAAAGCAATGAACCTTGATTACATCTATGTTGATAAGGGTAATGATATCGCTTCTTTAATTGAAGCATTTGAAAAGGTTAAAGATACTAAAAAGGCGGTTGTTGTCCACATTAACACTCTTAAAGGCAAGGGTTATGCACCTGCTGAACAGAATAAGGAAGAATGGCACTGGCATATGCCTTTTGATATTGCAACCGGAGAATCTCTTTCCAAGGGCGGAGAGCCTGATTTCGCTGACGCTTCTTTAGAGTATCTTTTAAAGAAGATGGACGAGGACAAGAGTGTTGTTGCAATCACAGCCGGAACTCCTACTGTTATGGGATTTACTGCTGACATGAGAGCTAAAGCAGGAAAACAGTTCGTTGATGTTGGTATCGCAGAGGAAACTGCTGTTGCATTAGCTTCCGGTATCGCTGCTAACGGCGGAAAGCCGGTATTTGGCGTTTACAGCTCATTTATACAGAGAGCCTATGACCAGATTACACAAGATGTATGTATCAACGGAAATGCAGTAACTTTTGCAGTATTTGCAGGCTCTGTATACGGAATGAATGATGTCACACATCTCGGACTTCAGGATATCCCTATGCTCAACAGCATTCCGGGACTTATATATCTTGCACCTGTCACTAAGGAAGATTATATTGCTATGCTTGACTGGTCTTTAACACAGAATGAGTATCCTGTTGCTATTAAAGTTCCGGGCGGCAGCATGATTTCAACAGGTGTACCTGTAACTAAAGATTTCAGCAAGCTTGACACTTACGAGATTACTAAGAAAGGAAGCAGAGTTGCTATCCTCGGGCTTGGAACTTTCTATGAAACTGCTGTAAAAGCCGCTAATATTCTTAAGACTTCACACGGAATTGACGCAACTGTTATCAATCCTTACTACATCTCAGGTATTGACGCAAACACTCTTAATGAATTAAAGAAAGACCACGCAGTAGTTGCAACTCTTGAGGACGGCTATCTTGAAGGCGGCTTCGGAGCTAAGATTGCAGCATTCTATGGTTCTTCTGACATGAAGGTATTAAACTTTGGTATTAAGAAAGAATTTATCGACAGATACGATGTCTCAGAAGTATTAAAGGATAACCACCTTACTCCTGAACAGATTGCAGAAGATATTGCAGCAACATTATAACTATATAGTTTCATTATAATCGAAAAGACATGGCAATCATTTTTATCAATGACTGTCATGTCTTTTTAGAATTTATCCCTGTCTTTCGTTTCCATAATGACTGTGGCATGATTAAATACATGCATATTTGACGTGATACCTATAGATAGTCGCATTAGTCAAGTTCTTATAGGACAATTTCAGCAAATTGCCTGCTAAACCAGCCATTTTATCTCTCAATCCACCTATCAAAAGCTTCCTCGTGCCAGCCTTATAGGTAATTCCGCACCGAAAACACTTTTTCTGTCTGAAAACAGCCTATAAAACCTCTATAAAAAACAATCTTATAGGACGCGCCAGCCTGAGCGCCACATTACAGTTATCTCACCAACAGTCTCAAGCGCCACGCCTCTGCACGCCTCAACATTCCTTGGCAGCCTCCACAAACTCCACAGCCCAGTGCTTCCACGACCACATATCTTCTGCATACTGAACGCCTCTTGCCACTTTCTCCTTCATAGAACCCACATCAGCCACAAGGCTTTTAATCTTCTCTCCAACATTTTCCAGTTCATCAAGAGAATAATATTCAACTCCTGAATCCATAGGAATCTCCCGGCGCATATAAGTACTTCCGTCTGTAATACTCACACAGCCATTCATAAGTGCAAGCGGCGTCCTGTCATGTATTCCTGCCTTAAACCATGGAAGCTGGTTAATCGACAGACGGGCATTATTATATATCTTTGGAAGCTCTCCATACATTACCTCTCCACAGTCCTTAACAAACTCTTTAATAAATGGCAGATCATCTTTCATAAGAACCTCTGCCTTTGTAAGAAAAGTATCCCAGTTATGTCCATACAGCTTCACAGGCACATGATTTCTTATAAGCTGAACCACAATCTCCTGCCTGATTGCCGCCTGAATATAAACATCAGCCATGAAATTCTGCTGCAGCTTCTCTGCTGTCTGTGTTCCGCTGATACCCGGATATATCTTCCTTATGGCTTCCTCCTGCGTAAGCTCTGGATTATCAAACAGTATTTGTGTAAATGTATTAAAAAAAACAACATTTTCACTATCCTGCTTCTTTGCCTTAAAATACACCATATCAGGGTCAGTATAAGACGCTGTGAATATCAGGTCATTCTCACGCATATCATATGGCTTCAGACCGCTCTCTGCCTGCTTTGCAGCAAGCGGAAGAACAATACAGCTGTTAATATGAGGATAAGTTTCATCAATAAACTTTTTATGCATCTCATCAAGGCATATTACATTCATGTTCTTTAAAGGCACTTTGAGACTGTCATGATGATAGAACGGATGGTCAAGAATATAATGCCAGACCGCTTTTCCAAGCCTGTCAAAGCAATATCTTCCCGAATCATCACATACTACATCCAGCTTTGTATTAACATCAAATATATAATCAAAAGGCTGGGAGTCATACTCATCAGCCAGCACACACAGCTTATCCTTCTGTGTGGCTTTATCTAATCTGATATGCATGACTTCCCAGCCCATAGCTTTTAATTCTTTACTTATACATTCAATAAAGTAAGTTGTTGAGTCATAACATATAGAACCATTACTTAAGAAAAGTATTCTATCTGACACAACCAATCAGCTCCTTAATATCTGCTACATTATTCTTTTCCATATATTCCCTGATTCCATCAATAACCTTAATAGTTGTATATGGATCATTAAAATTCGCTGTTCCAACAGCAACTGCACTTGCACCAACCATAATCATTTCAAGTGCATCCTCTGCTGTTCTGATTCCACCCATTCCGATTATAGGAAGGTTAATTGCATTGGCAACCTGATAAACCATTCTTACTGCGATTGGATGAATAGCAGGTCCTGATACACCCGCAGTCTTGTTAGCTACTGCAAATGTTCTTCTGTTCACATCAATCTTCATACCTGTAAGAGTATTAATAAGCGAAACTGCGTCAGCACCACCTGCCTCTACAGCCTTTGCCATCTCTGTAATATCAGTAACATTTGGACTTAACTTCATAATAACCGGCTGCTTTGCTACCTTCTTAACCGCCTTAGTAATAGCTTCTGCAGAAGATGGAACCTGTCCGAAAGCAATTCCACCCTCTTTGACATTAGGGCATGAGATATTGATTTCAAGAAGGTCAACCGGCTGTTCGCCAAGCTTTTCAACAGCATCCACATAATCTGCCTCAGATTTTCCACAAACATTAACAATAATCTTAGTATCGTACTGTTTAAGAAATGGAATATCCCTTTTTACAAATGTATCAAGTCCCGGATTCTGTAATCCGATAGCATTCATCATTCCACCGTAAGTCTCAGCAATTCTTGGTGTAGGATTGCCTGGCCATGGAATATTGGCAACGCCCTTTGTTGTTACCGCACCAAGTCTGTTAAGGTCAACATATTCCCCATACTCCATGCCTGATCCGAATGTTCCGGAAGCAACTGTCACAGGATTCTTTAATTCAACTCCTGCAATATTGACTGACATATTAATATCGCTCATTACAGTTCTACCTCCTTAACATTAAATACCGGGCCTTCCTTGCACACTCTCTTATTATTAACCTGAGAATGGTCGTCAATCTCAGTTGATTTACATACACATGCAAGACATGCACCAATTCCGCATGCCATCTTCTCTTCTAATGAAACATAACATGGAATATCATTCTCAAGTGCATATGCCTTAATTGCACGAAGCATAGGAGTTGGTCCACATGCAAATATAACATCTGCCTCAACCTTTTCCTGTTTTACAGCATCTAATACATTACCCTTTGCTCCAACGCTTCCATCTTCAGTTGCAATATACACATCTGTATCAGCAACTGCTTCAAAATCTTCCTTAAGGAAAGTCTGGCTGTTTCTGTAACCAACTACAACATTCTTATGGCAGTCTAATCTTCTTGCAAGCTCAAGCATAGGAGGAACACCTATTCCTCCACCGAAAAGAACAGCCTTATCAAAGCTTCTGCCTTCTGCCTTAAGCTCCGCGGCAATTTTTCCCAAATCATAACCATTGCCAAGAGGTCCCTGAATATCAAGATATTCTCCTGCCTTCATCTTAGAGAATTCCTCTGTTCCCTTTCCGGCAACCCTGAATACAATTCTTAAATCATTATCCTCAACCTTACATATACTGATAGGTCTTGGTAACATTCTTGAACCATCATTAGAATATACTGATATAAACTGTCCTGCCTTAGCGGCCTTAGCAATATCCTTTGTTTCAAACCATATCTCATAGACTCCGTCAGCAAGACAATCTGCCTTAAGAATCTTCGCATTTTCTCTGTACGCCATAATAATCTCCATTATTAAACTGTGTATAAATATGTATAATTACTTGCCAAGTGCTCCGTTGATATCAGCAATCATATCAAGAGCAGCCTGTCTTGAAGCTTCTCCGAAATTCTTCTCACCAAACTTCGCATACTGCTCCTTAGTATATGCTGCAATAATTCCTCTTGAGCTGTTTACGATTGCTCCAAGTCCGTCAGGATTAAAGAAATCAACAAGGTCCTTTCCCTGTCCGCCCTGTGCGCCATATCCCGGCACAAGAATATATGCCTTAGGCATAACCTTTCTTAATACTCTTCCCATCTCTGGGTAAGTAGCTCCAACAACCGCACCTACATTACTGTAATCTCCGTCCATGCTTGAAGCTCCCCACTCATTAACCTTCTCACCAACTAACTCGTATAATGGTCTTCCGTTGATAAGCTGATCCTGGAATTCTCCGCTTGAAGGATTAGAAGTCTTAACAAGTATAAATATACCTCTGTCCTGCTCATTACAAACCTTAATAAATGGATTGATTCCATCAGAGCCAAGATATGGATTAACAGTTGCAAAATCTTCGTCAAAAGGTGTAATTGCCTTAGATCCAACATTTACCTTTCCAAGATGTGCTACCGCATAAGCCTCAGAAGTTGAACCAATATCACCTCTCTTAACATCACCGATAACAATCATGCCTTTTTCGTGGCAATAATCAACTGTTTTCTTGAATGCCTTAAGTCCTTCAATTCCAAACTGCTCATACATTGCTATCTGTGGTTTAACAGCTGGAACAATGTCATATATATTATCTATAATACCTTTGTTATACTGCCATATAGCCTCTGCTGCTCCCTCAAGTGTCTCACCATACTGCTCAAATGCAGCATCTGCAAGATGCTTTGGAAGATACTTCATCATCGGATCAAGTCCTACAACTATTGGTGCATTAGTCTCTACAATCTTATCAACAAGCTTCTTAATCATTAATCTACTTTAGCCTCCTTAATTCATACGCAAAATCACTTTATTCTACAACTTTGGAACTTCTCTTTCAATAAGAATTTCTGTTCCATTATGGTCTGAATACACAACTCTTCCATTAACAAGCGTATATAAAACCTTTCCATACACATGCTTTCCTTCAAATGGAGTATTCTTTCCCTTTGAAGCAAATCTGTTGCTGTCAATATCATACTCTTCTGTAGGATTAACAACTGTTATATCAGCAACTTTTCCCGGTGCAAGAACTCCTCTGTCAATTCCAAGTATCTTAGCTGGATTATAGCTCATTTTCTCAACCATCTGTAACGGAGTAAGTACTCCTGTTCTTACAAGCTCAGTAATAGTAACCGGAACTGCTGTTTCAAGACCTACTACACCAAACGGTGCTTCATCAAAAGGTCTTTCCTTCTCAGTAGGATGATGTGGAGCATGGTCTGTTGCAATAACATCAATAACCCCTGATGCAAGCGCTTCTTTAAGAGCCTTTACATCATCTGCCTTTCTTAAAGGAGGGTTAATCTTAAAGTTAGCATCATCCCCATTCACCGCATCCTCTGTCAGTGTGAAATGATGTGGGGCAACCTCTGCTGTCACTGGAATCCCCTGTTCCTTGGCAATCTTTATAATAAATGCTGATTCCTTATTAGACACATGACTTATATGCAGCTTTGCACCTGTATTCTTTGCAAGAAGAATATCTCTTGCAACAATAACATCCTCAACGGCATCCATTATTCCGAAAAGACCAAGTTCCTTGGCTCTCTCTCCGGCATTCATAACACCTCTTGCAGCCAAGTTAGTATCTTCACAATGTGCAAATACCGGAATGTCAAACTCTGCTGCCTGCCTCATAGCCTGCCTTGCAGTTCTTGCATTCATAATAGTTCCGCCATTGTCACTGACTGCAACAGCACCTGCATCCTTAAGTGCCTCAAAATCAGTAAGATACTCACCCTCCTGACCTGCTGTCATGGCAGCTATTGTATACAGATTAATGTCAGTAACCTCTTCTGCCTTATCTGTTACATACTGCAGCATATCAACATTATCAATTACAGGTTTCGTGTTAGGCATCATGCAGACTGTTGTATACCCGCCTCTAGCTGCCGCTCTTGAGCCTGTTCTGATTGTTTCCTTATGCTCAAGTCCCGGTTCCCTGAAATGTGCATTAAGATCAACCAGTCCAGGCATAACCATGCATCCTGATGCATCAATTACTTCATCAGCCTGTGACTCATCAATATTCTCCTCCACTGCAGCAATAAATCCGTCCTTAATAAGCACATCAATAACTTTGTCTGTTTTACTTGCAGGGTCAAGCACTCTGCCCTCTTTAATCAGTATATTCATTCGCCCAATCTCCCCTCTAAGTTTTTCTCTTCAAAAATATTGGCTGGTACAGGCTTTCCAAAATAATATCCCTGTATATAATCCACACCAAGACTTTTAAGCAGTTCAAACTGCTCCTTATGTTCAACACCTTCAACAACAATCTTCGTACCGATTGTCTTAGAAAGGTCAACTATAAGCTTAACAAATGCCTGCGCATAATCATCTTCAATAATATCATCAATAAATGTCTTATCAACCTTAATGATATCAAGAGGAAGCTGCTTTATATAGTTAAGTGAAGAATAACCTGTACCAAAATCATCAAGTGCAATCCTAGGTCCTAACTTCTTAAGACCTGTAATAATATCCATAACCCTCTGCATATCATTAATTGCAAATGATTCTGTAATCTCAAGTACTATATTCTTAGGATTAACACCTGTCTTATCAAGAATTCTTTTAATATTCTCAACCACATTCTTCTGTAAAAGCTGCACTACCGACAGATTCACATTAATATAGAAATCCGGATGTCCGTTATCATTCCATAGCTTACATCTTCTGCATGCCTCTTCTAGAACATAGTCACCAATCGAAGTAATAAGTCCAAGATATTCTGCCAGCGGTATAAACTCACCTGGTCCCATAAATCCCAGTGCCTTGCTGTCCCATCTTACAAGTGCCTCACAGGAAGTACACATCTGTGTATTGACATTTACAACAGGCTGATAGAATACTACGAATTCGTCAATTCCTGTAGAAACTGCCTGTCTCATATTATTCTCTATATCTAGCCTCTTGGCTGTTGAATTCTCAACCTCACTGCTGTAATAAGCATAGCCGTTCTTTCCTGACCTCTTTGCCTCATACATTGCAACATCTGCCATTCTTGTTATTTCATGAACATCAACACTGTTATCAGGGAACACTGCAATACCCATACTCATAGTGCAGAAATACTCAGTCTCCATAAGATACCACGGTTTGTTAAATAAAGCAGTTATATTGCCAATAATATTATCTATGTCTCCAAATATTTCAGGTTCAACTATTATTACAAATTCATCACCACCCATTCTGTAGCAATGTCCACGCAAACCCAATTACCGTAAGTCCTGCCGCTATCTGCTGCAACAGGATATCCCATACTGATGTCCAAGTCCATCATTAATATGCTTGAAATCATCAAGATCAATAAACAGTACCGCTCCTTTTAGTCCAGCCTTTTCAGTTCTTCTTATAACCTTTCTTAAATCAACTTCACATTTCATACGGTTATACAGACCTGTAAGAAAATCATTATGTGCCTGATATTCAATCTTCTGCTGGTTCTTCTTTTTCTGGGTAATATCTGATGCTGTTGCAACAACAACATCACTTCCATCAATCCACTTCAATTCAGAAAACCTCACCTCAAACCACAATCCTGACTCTGTATTGTAGCGTTCCATGGATGCTCCGATATTTCTGTGTACATCTTCGCATGTAAACACATCCTCCAGACATTCCCTTATTGTATCCCGAACCTCCTGTACATTAGCTGCCATCTCATTCTCAAACAATATATTGCCAGAATACCTGCTGCATACAATAATTCCTGAACCTATGTTATCCAGAATCTTCTGCAAGACTTCATAAGATGATATCAGTGAATTATTAATCACCTTGCTCTGTGCTATACCATGAAGTACCAGTGCCATGTCGCTTATGTATTCCTTAATCTTATTATCTGATACTGCCTGTACATCATTACTAAGAACTATAAGATACATTGCTTTTACATTATTAATTAAAATCGGTACTGTTATGCTCAGCTTTACTCCAAGTCTATCCAGAAGCCCTTTCTGTGCTGTATCCGCATTTCCTTCGTATGTAATCTTAATTGCATCTGAACATAATACAAACTCTGACCGTTTAACCGTGCCTGATTCATCTTTAAAACAATTTCCGGTTTCAGATATCACATGCATAGTGTCACTTTCCCTGTCTATCTGCATTACAACAGCATCACATATATCCATGCTGTCAGTTATGCATTCAAGAACACTATCTGCTGCCTGAGTAAATGTAACATTATTTTCAAGCATGTATAATCTCTGAAAGCCCTATATTTCTGTTATTATCACTACTCAAAATATTCCTCCAGCAATACATAAATCTGATAATATTATAGCCTATTACAATCTTTTTGAAACTGATTTTTGCATGATTTTACAATCATTTCAATATACATTTTAATTTACAGATAATTAATTGTTTTATGTTCGTGAGGGTGTTATTATATCTTTATATCAATTATTAATGAGGATTATTATGGATATTATTAAATTCAACACAACATTAAAAGCTTCTGGAAAAGATTATTCAAGAATTGTTTTCTGGAACAGATTTTTAAGAAACCCAATTGAGCTTATTCTGTCATGGCTTCCTGCCGTAATTTCGCTTGTGCTTCTATGCCTTCATTATTATTCCAGCTTTTACTGATTCTCTACGCTGTATGCTGGTTTTATCCAATATATATATTTTGTTACCAGTTCAGATCAAGCGTTAATTATCATTTAAAACACAGAGACCCTTCAGAAGAAGCCCCATGTACAATAACTCTTATGAATAATGCTATTATGGCAGATATTCCGGAGCATAATCTTGTATACACATACGAATGGAACCAGTTTACCAATGTTTACAACAAATTTGGTTACTACATGTTATTTAACAAAGGCCGAATGATTGTCATGTTGAATCAGAAGGATATGCCCGATGATATTAAAGCTGCTGTTCCTGCGTATATCAAGTCACATGTTGACAGAAACATTTGCAAAATCAACTTCTAAAACAATACAAAAGGCGTTTCAAACAGTTAAAGTTGAAACGCCTTTTATCATCTTTTAAGTTATCTGGCAAGCCATCCGCCATCGACAGCCAGTGTAAATCCATTAACATAATCAGATGCAGCTGATGCAAGGAACACAACGGCTCCCTTCATATCATCAGGAGTTCCCCAGCGTCCTGCCGGAATTCTGTCTATAATAGCTTCACTTCTGTCAGAATCACTCCTTAACTGTGCCGTATTATTAGTAGCCATATATCCTGGTGCAATAGCATTAACATTAATGTTATGGCATGCCCACTCATTACACATAGCTTTTGTAAGTCCCATACCAGCACTCTTACTTGCTGTATAAGAAGGAACTCTTATGCCTCCCTGATATGAAAGCATGGAATTGATATTAATAATCTTGCCACCATGTCCCTGCTTAATATACTGCTTTGCAAATGCCTGGCTTAAGAAGAATACCATCTTCTGATTAACCTGAATAACACTATCCCATTCATCTTCTGTGAAATCAATAGCATCATTTCTCTTAATAAGTCCTGCATTATTAACAAGAATGTCAACCTTTCCAAAAGCTGCAAGTGCACCATTCACAATAACATCTATAGCTGACATATCTGAAAGGTCTGCTATAACCTCAGCAAATTCTCCTCCATCAGCTTCAATAAGCTTCTTAGTATCCTCGCAGGATCTTCTTGCAACACCTACAACCTTAGCACCTGCCTGCGCAAGTGCAACGGACATTCCCTGTCCAAGACCTGTATTGGCACCTGTAACTACTGCAACCTTTCCATCAAGTCTGAATGCATCAATTATAGACATATATTCTTCTCCTTCTAAATCTGTTTAATTAAAACCTATTATATTATTAGCTATCTTGTATCCCTTCTTAGATATCCATCTTCCTGCAGATGTAGGGATATTAACAGACCAGCCCAAAAGACTGTGTCGTAACTTCTTGTAAAGCACTTCATCCTTATCCTTAGCATACTGCCAGAGTGCCTTCTTCTTCGCAATATGTTCCTTTGTCCCAGATACAATTAAGAATATAGACGATACTTCCATCATAATTCTTAAATAGTTAATCATATATTTTCTACAGTTAATATTCTTAGGATTTTCTGAAAGAAACGAATCAATCATTCTCTTATTAACAGAAAGCTGCTGGTCAATTCTTGAAATCATAACACTCTCATTAACAGACTGATCTTCTCGTCCAATAAAGTATCTGTAGAAATTAGTATTTATGTAATACATATTCTTAACATACGGAAGTGGCTCGAACACAAATATGTTATCAACATAAAATGTATGCTTAGGAAGCTCTAATCCACAATCCTTTAAAAGCTGTGTTCTATATACAACAGTATGCATAAGAATATACTGGTCAACCTTAAAATCGCCTATATTAATATCATCCCATGTAAACATCTGCTCTACAGGAAATACATTTTCATAGTGGATAACTTTCTTTCTCTTGGCTCCGACCTTTTCATATACATAGTTTGCAATAACCATATCCGGCTCACTGCCCTCTTCAAAGCTTCTTAATGTAGCAAGCATTCTTTTATAACTTTTGCCATCTACCCAGTCATCACTGTCAACAACCTTAAAGAACCTTCCTGTTGCATGCTTAAGACCTGTATTTACAGCCTCACCATGTCCACCATTCTCCTGATGTACAGCCTTGACAATATCTGGATATTCCTTTTCATATCTTTTGGCTATTTCATATGTATTATCCTTTGTTGAACCATCATCAACTATAATAACCTCAACTTCATCCCCACCGGCAAGCACTGTATTAATACAATGTTCCATATACTCTGCGGAGTTGTAACATGGTATTGCAAATGATAATAATTTACTCATCAAATTTCTCCTTTACATTCTGTCAGGGCATTCAATCGCAAGTAAATCAATACACTGCTCGAGAATGCTTTTAGTAAGGCTGATAAGTGCAATATAACTTGCCTTCTTAGCCTCGTCAGGTTCTGAAAGTATCTTATTGTTATGATAAAAGCCGTTAAATGCGTTAGATACCTCATATATAAACTGACATATCTTATGTGGTGCATTATCCTTATATGCCCCATCAATTATATCTGCAAACTTAATAAGTGATAAAGAAAGATTCTTCTCACTTTCTTCTGTAGCAGCCATAATTTTAAGGTTATCTGTGCTTCCACCATTTTCTGTATATTTGTTAAGGATAGACTTAATTCTTACAATTGTGTAAAGAATATATGGTCCTGTATTACCCTCAAATGATGAAAATCTCTCAATATCAAACACATAATCCTTTGATGCCTGATTAGAAAGATCTCCATACTTTAATGCAGCAAGTCCTACTATCTTAGCTGTATCTCTTGCTTCTGTCTCTTCAACAGTTCTGTTAGACATAATTTTCTCATATACAGCTTCATCAATATCAGCTATAAGATGCTCAAGTCTCATAACACCACCTGAACGCGTCTTGAATGGCTTACCATCTTTACCGTTCATAGTACCAAAGCCCACAAATCTCATATCTGCATCAGGCGCTACAATCCCAGCCTTCTTAGCCGTTCTGAATACCTGTGTAAAATGAAGTTCCTGCCTCTTATCAGCAAGATAAATATATGTATCAGGATGATATAACTTTTCTCTTTCAACAATAGTTGCAAGGTCAGATGTTGCATAAAGTGCCGCACCATCAGATTTTCTTACGATGCATGGTGGAAGCTCCTTAGTATCACCCTCCTGCTGTATATCTACAACAGTTGCGCCCTGACTTTCATAAGCAATTCCGTCTGCAATCATCTTATTAACCATATCGTCAATATATGGCTGTGCATCTGATTCACCTTTCCATAAATCAAAATGTACATTAAGATTATCATAATTCTTCTTAAGGTCAGCCTTAGAAACATTCATAATATGATGCCATATCGCACGGCATGCCTTGTCACCGCTCTGTAACTTAAGTGTAGCTTCATGAGCTCTTTCTGCAAATGCAGCATCTTCCTTAGACTTTGCAGAAGCTGCCGGATAAATCTCCTCAAGCTCAGAGATAGTAAATGGTGCTTCCGCTGGATACTCACCGGTAAAACTGTCATCAAAATACGGAAGTTCTGGCTTTCTGTCTCTTAACTCTTCAATGATAAGTCCCATCTGCAGACCCCAGTCTCCAAGATGAACATCACCTATAGTTTTATTTCCAACAAATGTATTGATTCTCTTAACGCTTTCTCCGATAACTGCAGAACGTAAATGTCCGACATGAAGAGGCTTTGCAGCATTAGCTCCGCCATAATCTACAATAACAGTCTTATCCTTATCAGTATTAACATATCCAAACTTTTCTGTTTCAGACATCTCATTAAGATATCCAGCCAGATAATCTTCACATATATTAATATTGATAAATCCAGGCTTAACACTCTCAATCTTAGAAAACATCTTGTTATCTGCTAACTTTGCAACTACCTCATCAGCAATCATAAATGGTGCTTTCTTATATGCTTTGGCTGCTGCCATAGCACCGTTACACTGAAACTCGCACAGGTCAGGTCTGTTAGAAACTGTAACTTTCGCATATGCCTCATCATATCCACATTCAGCGAATACATTTTTAATCTCATCAGTAATAAGTTCAATAATCGTCTTCATATTCTCCACCTTTTACAATATCTAATAAACCACCTTTACAAGAAACAGCCCATAACTCTCTGCAGGTAATGACATCTGTACGTTCTCCCCATCAAGACATCGCTTCACATCTTCCGGCTTCTTAATGCCATTGCCTACATCAAGCAGCATCCCAATCATAAATCTTGCCATATTATGAAGAAAATCATCAGCTTCAATCCTTATGTAAGCTCTTGTTCCTTCATACTGAATGTTTATCCTCTTAATAGTCCTCTCTGTGCTTTTGCTCTTCTTTGCCGTAGTAAATGCCTTAAAATCATGTTTTCCTTCAAAATATCCGGCAGCCTTTCTCATGGCATCAAAATCCGGCATACTGAATGTATGATACGCATATTTTCTTCTGAATACATTAGCTACATTACCTGTATCCAGTCTGTACTCATATATCTTGGCCTTTGCATTAAGCTGGCTGTGAAATCTTTCATCAACCTGTGAAACAGACATAACCGCGATATCTCTTGGCAGATATCTGTTAAGATAATTCTTAATATCAAGTGCCTTAACTTCCTTCTCAAGCTTAAAATTAGCTGTCTGGCAAAGTGCATGCACACCCTTTTCTGTTCTTGACCCGACATACATGTCAACTGTCTCACCTGTCATTCTTGTTATTATCTCACACAGTCTGCTCTCTATAGTATTCGTGCTGGCATCCTTGCCCAGTCTTTGCCAGCCATCATATCTTCCACCATCGTATTCTATCTCTATACGGTAATTATACATTATTCGTCTTCCAAAACCTTTTCTATTGTATTAATAATTACAGCACTATCAAATGGCTTCTGAATAAAATCAGCAGCACCTCTCTTTAATGCCTCAACCATATTAGTCTTCTGACCAGCGGCAGTTACCATAATAACCTTTGCCCCTGGATCAATCTCAATAATCTCTCTTACTGCTTCTATACCATCCATAACAGGCATTGTAATATCCATTGTAACAACATCAGGCTTATACAACCTGAATTTTTCTACACCTTCTACCCCATTAACTGCCTCTGATACAATCTCATGTCCTGCATCTTCAAGCATATTTCTTAAAAATTTTCTTGATGTCTTAGAATCATCTACTATCAAAATTTTTGCCATAACTGTTCTCCTTATTAAGCTGAAAGCTGGATTTTATTATCAGCAGCCATTAAAATCTTAAATACATTATCTTCAATATTGAAAGTCACAACATAAAAACCGGTATCTGCCGTAACTTCTGTATCTTTATAAAACACTGGCGGATGAAGTGTTACTTCAATATCTGCTTCTCCAAGTTTAGTTGCATATGCACCATTCATCACATTAATAAGTTCACATAATGCATCATAAGCATCCTCATCAAATTCTTCAATATCTTCCTGTGCAAATGTCGATGCCAGTTTCAAAAGTTCGACATTATCACCAGCTATGCCAAGAAACACATCAATATCCCCATCCATAACCTGACAACCAATAAACTGACCCTTATATTCTCTTTCGTAATCTATCTGGTTCAGTTCAATATTACCATCCATGAACATTCCAAGACTTTTCAATGTACACTGCATCTGCGTCTTGTAATAATCATTGTCCATATGCAGAAATGTTTCAACAAGTGTATCCGTATCTCCCTGCTTTATGACTTGTAACTCTCTGTCAGTGAACACGTTATCTGAGTGATTCTTTGCAATATATCTGCCGAGTATTCTGTCCTTCATAGTTTTTCTCCTTCTCGTTGATTTAGCTTCCCAAAATATCCCCTGTTCATTCACATTAATATATAAATACTCAGTTCATTATACATCATACCATTGTTCAATAGCAATAATTTCATAAGAAATTACATTTTATCATGAAAAAAACACCCGGACAAAACAATCTGTCCGGGTTGAATACTATGATTAATTACTTATCTTCCACTGAATAGTTAGGAGCTTCCTTAGTGATATGAATATCATGTGGATGACTCTCTCTTAAAGCTGCTGAAGACATCTTAATAAACTGAGCTGTTTCCTGAAGTACTGGGATAGTAGGTGCTCCACAATATCCCATACCTGAACGAAGACCGCCCATAAGCTGGAATATAGTATCCTCAACAAGACCCTTATAAGCAACACGTCCTTCAACACCCTCAGGAACAAGCTTCTTGGCACCAGTCTGGAAATATCTGTCCTTGCTTCCGTTCTCCATGGCAGCGATAGAACCCATTCCTCTGTATACCTTGTACTTTCTTCCCTGGAATAACTCGAATGTACCAGGAGCCTCATCACAACCTGCAAGAAGGCTTCCTAACATGCAGACATTACCACCTGCTGCGATAGCCTTAACGATATCTCCTGAATACTTGATACCACCATCAGCAATTACAGGAATACCATACTTCTTAGCCTCTGCGTAAGCGTCCATAACGGCTGTAACCTGTGGTACACCAATACCTGCAACAACTCTTGTTGTACAGATAGAACCAGGTCCGATACCAACCTTAACAGCATCTACACCAGCCTCACAAAGAGCCTTTGCAGCTGCACCTGTTGCAATATTACCGGCAATAACCTGAAGATCAGGGAATGCTGACTTAATCTCTTTAAGAGTTGTAATAATATTCTTAGAATGACCATGAGCTGAATCAATTACAATACAGTCAACACTTGAATTAACAAGTGCCTGGACTCTGTCCATAACATTAGCTGTGATACCAACAGCAGCACCTGCTAAAAGTCTGCCCTGTGAATCATGTGCTGAAGACGGATACTTAACGCTCTTCTCTATATCCTTAATTGTAATAAGTCCTCTTAATTTATAATCATCATCAACGATAGGAAGCTTCTCTTTTCTTGCCTTACCTAATATCTTCTTAGCCTCTTCAAGAGTAGTTCCAACAGGAGCAGTGATAAGATTCTCGCTTGTCATGCACTCCTTGATTGGTCTTTCAAAATGCTCCTCAAACTTAAGGTCTCTGTTAGTAATGATACCAACAAGCTTGCCATTATCATCTGTGATAGGTACTCCGGAAATTCTGAACTTACCCATAAGGTCATTAGCTTCCTGTAATGTATTATCTGGATGTAAGAAAAATGGGTCTGTGATAACACCATTCTCTGAACGCTTAACCTTGTCTACTTCTTCTGCCTGAGCTTCTACTGACATATTCTTATGAATAATACCAATACCGCCCTGTCTAGCCATTGCGATTGCCATTCTGTGTTCTGTAACTGTGTCCATACCTGCACTCATTAAAGGAATGTTAAGTTTAATATTCTTAGTGAGCTGTGTTGAGAGGTCAATCATATTAGGTGTTACTTCTGAATACTGTGGAACTAAAAGTACGTCGTCAAATGTAATGCCTTCACCAATAATTTTACCCATTTTGCTAAAATCCTCGCTTTCTGTTGTGTTTTAATATATAGAAAAAATCCGAATAAATAAATTAATCCGGATGTTTCTACAAGTATCTGACATCTTAGTCAGTTTATAAATATGTTACAAGTGAATATAACAAAACTGCCACTAAAAGTCAAACATTTTTTATAAATGTGCAACTCCGTTACCAACAGCACTTATAATTGCTTCTTTCATTGAATCATCCGGAAGCATAAACAGTCTTATCATCTCATTGCTGTCATTGTCATATGTGTATATTACAATATCTTCAGGGTCATCAACTCCTGATGAACAATTGTATGTCCTTAACTGCTGTCTTGCCTTACCCAAAGCTTCCTGACTGTTTACTTTCGCAACCAGAGTTGCTCTTGTAAGATCAAAGCTTCCCACATTCTTTCTCACAGACTTAGCCATAATCTTATCTATAGTGAGGCTTCCGTTAACATATGAATATTCATATTCAGCGTTATAATATTCAAATACAAACACCGTAAAGAATATAAATATAACAAGAACTATTACACCTAACCAGCCTGTCTGCACAATTGTTGTCGCTGCAAGCAGACATGCAATTACAAGTATTATTCTGTAAAAAATCGAAATCTTAGGAGCGGTAACTTTAACAATCTGCTCTACTGTTCCTTCTATCATAATTCAATAACCTTTCTTTAAAGCAATATGCCCGGCGGGAAATTACCCACCGGGCTGTAAGTTTTAATTATATTGTGGAATTACATCATTCCGCCCATGCCTGCACCACCTGCTGGCATAGCTGGAGCATCTTCCTTAATATTAGCAACAACTGATTCTGTTGTAAGAAGTGTTGAAGCAACGCTTGTTGCATTCTGTAATGCACTTCTTGTAACCTTAGCCGGATCAAGGATACCAGCATCTATCATGTTGACATATTCTTCCTTATATGCATCGAATCCTGTACCAACTTCAGACTCTCTTACCTTATTGATGATAACAGCACCTTCAAGACCAGCATTGTATGCAATGTGGAATAATGGAGCTTCAAGCTTTAAGATAATCTGGGCACCAATCTTCTCATCTCCACTGAGTGTCTTAACAAGTTCTGCAACCTTCTTAGAAGCATGGATGTAAGCAGAACCACCACCTGATACTACACCTTCTTCAACAGCAGCTCTTGTTGCATTAAGAGCATCTTCCATACGAAGCTTAGCTTCCTTCATCTCTGTCTCTGTTGCAGCACCAACTCTGATAACAGCTACACCACCTGCAAGCTTAGCAAGTCTTTCCTGTAATTTCTCTTTATCAAATTCAGAAGTTGTCTCCTCAAGCTGTGCCTTAATCTGTGCAACTCTTGCATCAATATCTTCCTTAGCACCTTCGCCATCAACGATAACTGTGTTTTCTTTCTGAACCTTAACAGATTTAGCTCTACCAAGCATATCCATTGTTGTATCCTTAAGCTCAAGTCCAAGTTCCTCAGAAATAACCTGACCACCTGTAAGAATTGCGATATCCTTAAGCATCTCTTTCGTCTGTCACCGTATCCAGGAGCTTTAACAGCTACAACATTGAATGTTCCTCTTAACTTATTAACGATAAGTGTTGTAAGAGCCTCGCCCTCAACATCTTCTGCAATAATAAGAAGCTTGGCACCACTCTGAACAATCTGCTCAAGAACTGGTAAAATTTCCTGAATATTAGAAATCTTCTTATCTGTAATAAGGATATATGGATTATCAAGAACTGCTTCCATCTTCTCCATATCTGTTGCCATATATGCTGAAATGTATCCTCTGTCGAACTGCATACCTTCTACAAGGTCAAGCTCTGTCTTCATTGTCTTAGATTCCTCGATTGTGATAACGCCATCGTTAGAAACCTTCTCCATAGCATCAGCTACCATCTGTCCAACTTCTTCATCACCTGCTGAAATAGCTGCAACCTTGGCAATCTGATCCTTGCCTGTTACCTTCTCGCTCATATGTGCGATAGCGTCAACAGCACAATCAGTAGCCTTTTTCATTCCCTTTCTTAATACGATTGGGTTAGCACCTGCTGCAAGGTTCTTCATACCTTCATTAATCATAGCCTGTGCAAGAACAGTAGCTGTTGTTGTACCATCTCCGGCAACATCATTAGTCTTGGCTGCCACTTCCTTAACAAGCTGTGCACCCATATTTTCGAATGCATCTTCAAGCTCGATATCCTTAGCAATAGTAACACCATCGTTAGTGATAAGTGGTGCACCATATGACTTATCAAGAACAACATTACGTCCCTTAGGTCCGATTGTTACTCTTACTGTATTAGCTAACTTATTAACACCTTCCTCTAAAGCCTTTCTAGCTTCAATTCCGTACTTGATTTCCTTTGCCATAATAATAGCCTCCTAAATAAATATACTTCTTATATGTTCAAACCGCCCTCATCTGCAACTGACATTGTCAATTATTCAATGATAGCAAGAATATCAGACTGCTTTACAATGATGAGATTCTCATCTTCATCAAGCTTAACCTCTGTTCCAGAATACTTAGAATAGATAACCTTATCACCAGGCTTAACCTGCATAACAACTTCCTTACCATCAACAACTCCGCCAGGATCCTACGGCAATAACCTCTGCCTGCTGTGGCTTTTCCTTAGCCTGTCCAGAAGTACGATTCCTGATTTAGTAGTCTCCTCTGCAACTAATGCTTTAATAACAACTCTGTCTCCTAATGGTACTAATTTCATTATATATTCCTCCATTCCGCTGTCTTCACATGAGAGTGAACCCTTCATGGCAGCATTCATCTTCCTGTTAGCACTCATTCTTTTCGAGTGCTAACCACTGCACATAATGTAACACTTCACGCTTTTATTTGTCAACAGCTAATTCAAATATATTATATTTTTTAGATTTTATTAATAATTATTATTTAACACCCATTTTTATTGATTTTCCATAATAAAACAGATACTGCTGTGCAAATCCCCAGTTCCCAAACTGTTCCTTTGCAAAAGCAGCAATCTTATCCTTTGGAGTGTCCACACCGTCAAAATACATTGTCTCCATAATTCTTTTAATCCACACATCAACAGGAAATGCTTCTTTCTTTCCAAGTCCGAAAAGGCTTACGCAGTTGGCAACCTTCTCTCCAACACCTTTTATTGTCATAAGTTCCTTAATGCACGAATCATAATCCATGCTCTTAAGTTCATTTATATCAAACTGGCCTGCCATATTCCTTCTTATTGCATCCATAATATATGGCGCACGGAATCCTGTCTTTAACTCTTTAAAGTCCTCTTCACTTGCATTGGCAAGCTGTTCAAGTGTTGGAAATGTATACATATCCGCTCCACCATATGTTCCCTTATATGTACCAAACTTTGCAGATATATCAGCTACTATCTTCTTAATATGAGGTATCTGCTTATTCTGCGATATAATGAATGATATAAGTGTTTCAAAATCCCACATTAAAATCCTCACTCCCCACTTTCAATTGCATCTTAACTTAATCTTTTTCCAGCAGCTTTTTCTTAATTGCTGAATAATCCCTGTCCATATCGAAATAATCTTTCCATACATTTACATATTCATCTTTGTCTGTATCATAAAATGTAACGGTATCAGCCTCCTGTGAAACATGTAGTACATGCCCTTTGCAGTCAGTACATAATCCTCTTCATCGAGCTTTACAAAATGAAAACACTGTCCACATTCCAATGTCTGTGCCAGATCGAAATCACATACATTTTTTAATTTATAATCTGCCATAAAATTCCTCCATAAATGCTTTACATTTGCAATTATCTCGTTATACAATCGTATATGATTATAACAGAATTTTCAGGAGACCACACATGAAATTCAGAAAATATTGGGCGTCTCTTTTAGCCGGAGCTGTAATTTTGCATCCCTATGCGGATGCATTACCGTTTACGAATGATAACAGCTCTGACAGTTCTACAGAGATTTCATATACAGCATTTGACAATAAAGCAACTGACACAGAAGATATAATTAATTTCATCATAGAAGCAATGTCGGATAACCAGACTTCATGTAACATATTTGTTCCCGACCCTGACCTTATTGATGCCAATGAGTGGCTGACAAGAATTAGCGGCATAGAACAGATAAAGTGTGAATACCGCAGAATTAAAGATGGTTATAACCTTGTTGTAACATTTGAATGCTGGGATAATTATGCAATTATAAAGCTTTAATTCAGGAAACACTTCCCAGTTAAACAGCCGTCAGGTTGAACTCTATAACAAATACATAGAAGTTCTTGCCGAAGTAACCTCACCTGCAAGAAGCGATTATGAAAATGAACTTGCAATACATGATTATCTTGTATCACATATAACATATATTGATAATGGCGGTTCAACCTTTAATGCTTATGACGCTCTTATTAATGGTGAGGCTGTATGTAGCGGATACACAGAAAGTTTCAAGACTTTTATGGATATGCTCGGTATCGAGAATTATACAATATCCGGAAGGTTGGTAACGAACAACATATATGGAATGTTGTTAAGCTTGATGATGACTGGTATCAGGTTGATGTCACATGGGATGACCCGGTAGGCAGCTCACAGGAATATATTGACCACAGTTACTTCAATATATCTGATTCAGATATGGCAATTGATCATACATGGACATCTGATTTCAACGAAACTAATCCAGCTAACGGATACATATACACATATCCTGTTCAGTCAAAGCTTCATTCAGCTGGAACACAATATGAACTTGACCGTTATATATTAAGGTGTATTAAAAGCCGTTCCCAGCATATAGAATTCACAACAACTAACGAACTTGATATTAAATCCGCTGTTTCCAATACCGGTGTACAGCTTCGTACTCATATAAAACAACCATACGAAACAATTATACAATGTATTCTGTTACATTTTCGTATTAACAGATATTATTAGATGTGCAAACAGCCCTGCGGTATCTCACACCACAGGGCTGTTATTTATCATCTTGTATTATTCCTTTTTCCTATTCATCTGCTATATATGAACCATCCTTTATCATAGCTCTTACCAGTGAATCTTTCGCATTCTTCCATGGCTCATCAATATATTTGTGGTCAAATTTATTAATAAACCATTCCACATCATCTCTTACCCGCTTCATATTCTCAATATAGAGACTGTTAGTTATCTTAATAAATTCATCTAACATATCCCCTTTAAAGAATTAGCTGCCTGCTCAAGCAATATGCCATAATGCTTCGTACAGAATCCCTTGCATGTTTTATACTTCTCCCTGAAATCACTATCATGCTTATACATATGAAATATAGTATCCAGATATCTCTGAAATGTGTTATCAATCCTTTCACATACAAAACATGTGCCTTCAAGCTGTTCAGTATATGCTGTCACGGAAGGTTTATCAGCTTTCTTAAACATAGAC
>SCPP01000234.1_pt1 | contig 42073 bp, 81 predicted proteins | sample 6106811 | NCBI WGS metagenome assembly SCPP01 (sample SAMN10720449, study PRJNA508395) | human gut metagenome | isolation source: Participant 2 stool, 15 month | host: Homo sapiens | collected 2018
GGGCAATACCGCACAATTCCCGCCTGACGGCTAAGCACCGCTCCGGCGGCTGCGGCACGGCATCTGCGTTGCCAAAATGCTCGATAAGACATCCATATTATCTGCGCTTTTGGCTTAGCAGCCTGCCGCACCTCGCTTCGCCAATATCGGCATAAAATTATGCGGTATTGCCCAAAGGAATAAAAGTGCCGCCGGCTGTTAAGCGGATCCACCTGCACCGGATAACGAAAACGATTGACGCAGCAGCGATGAATTCTGAAAAACTGAAAATTTTGGAGAAAAATTGAAGTTTTCCAAAACGTTGACAAATCCATCGGGCACGCTATAATATATGAGCGTTGAGGGCAGACGCCCAAGACACAAACCCGATGGGGATTCGCATAATGGTAGTGCAGCGGACTCTGACTCCGCCGTGGGAGTTCGATCCTCTCATCCCCAACACACCGCAGCAGCCCAGCTGCTGCGGTTTTCTTACGGGTGTAGCGCAGTTGGTAGCGCGCTTGGTTCGGGACCAAGAGGCCGTGGGTTCGAATCCCGTCACTCCGACCAAAAGGGCCTCCGGTTTTAAGCCGGAGGCCTTTTGTTTTTATATTTTTATAGAGCAAAGCCCCGTCCGTTGCCGGACGGGGCTGCTGTTGGTGCGGTTATAAAGATGTTACGCTTCGACGCCCCAGGCCTCGATTTGGGTCAGGGCGGGGAAGGGGACGGAATCCTCGGCCTTGATGAGCTCAAACAGCTTCAGGCTCTTGACCGTGCGCGGGGCGATGGCAAAGCACTGCGGGCGGCGGACTTCTTCAGCTCCAGCACCTCGCGGCTGCCGTCGTCAAATTCCACGGTAGCCTGGGTCCACCAGGCGTCATGCGGGAAGTCGGCGCGCAGGGTCAGGCGCACTCGTCGATGATGACCGGGCGGCCAAAGTCCAGCGTGAGTGCGGCGTTGGGGTCGCGGTTGATGCCCCAGCTCTGGTAGGGCCAGATGCCGTGGGCGCTGTTCTCAAAAATGCCGTCGATGGCGTTGCGGGCGGCAAACACCGCCTCGCCGCGGTCTCAACGTTGGCATGGGCATGGGGAAGAAGCCGGTGTCGCCGTGCTCGTCATAGGGGTTGTAGGCCAGGTTGCGGCGCGCGGCGATCTCCGGGGTGGCAAAGCGGGCGCGGATGATGTGGCAGGCACCGGCAAAGCTCTTGGGCGAGTAGGTGATGGCCTGCTCACCGAACGGGATGTGGAAGTTGATCTCGCGCTTGACGACGTAGACGGCCAGGGCCATTGTGTCCTCAAACTGGATGACCACATACTGGCCGGGCGTGCCGATCTCCAGCGAGACACGGTCACCGGGCTTGTAGGCGTTCATGTAAACAAGGCTGACCTGCCAGCGGCGGGGCCGTCAGCAGCGTCATGCCGTCGGTGTCGAGGAGCTTAAGCTTGATGAGTTCCATTTTATTTTGTCTCCTTTTATTCTATCACAAGGGAAGCTGTTGGGTAAAAGTAAATGCGTGTGCGGTAGAGCGTGTCGGGCCAGGCCTGGCGCAGGCGGGGTCGGCGATGGGCACGGCCTCGGTCACGATTTTGTCCGCACCGGTCACGGCGGCTGCGGCCAGCGCACCGAACGCGACGGTATCACCGTCCACGGCGGGCTTCTCGACGCTCATCAGCGTCAGGGCCACGGTGCCCGGGTAGTCGGTCTCATCGCGCAAGGTCAGGCCGGTATCGGTCAGGTGCACGCTGCGGCGGTAACGGCCCAGCCCGGCACACTGCCGTAGGCGGGGGCAAAGGTCCATCGCAAGGCCGTCCAGCGCGTCGGTCACAGTGACGTCTGCGGCGGCAAACGCGGCGCCGGGCTGCTGGTCGTATTTGGCACCGTCCGGGTCGAACTGGGGCAGGTTGTGCCAGCCGGACTGCATCGTCCAGATCTCATACCGCTGGGGACTGAACGTCTTTTGCTGTAGGTCTCCACGCCGACGTCGATCAGCAGCGGTCTGCCGTCCCTGTAGAGCGTCACGCTGCCCACATCGTTGTGGTTGTGGCTGTCGGCGTTGCTGCCGGCCTTGCCGCCCAGTGCATAGGCACCGCGGCGGCTGACGAGAATGCCGACGCTGGGATACCAGACATCGTGCGGAGCGGCGGGGGCGGCGGTTTCGGCAAAGTCGGTGACCTCGCGCTCGGCCATTGCGGCCTGGATGTGGTAGAACAGGTTGATGCCCTCGCTGTCGTCAGGGGTGGTGCAGACGGTCCGGATCGGGGTCCGCGGCCAGTACGGCGGCCCAGTCGCGGGCGGCCAGCGTCATCAGCGGCAGGCTGCCCACCCGCTTGCCGAACAGGTACTCCCGCACGCCGCGGGCCCCGGCCAGCGGGCTGCAGTCGGCAAAGTTCAGGTAATACGGCCCGGCAATGTGCATGTTGACGATGTACTCGGCCATGTTCCTGATCTTCGGCTCGGCCCAGACGTCGTCAAAGACGCCGGGGCCATTTTGCACAGCAGATCCAGCGCGTTGAACATCGTCAGCGCGGCGTGGCGGTAATACTGTGCGCCCTCGCTGCAGCAGCCGTCGTCACCGTAGTCCTTCAAAAGCAGTCGATGCTGTAGGCGGCCTGCTGCACATAGGCGGGCAGATCCTCGGCAGGGGCGCACTGGGCGGCGGCCAGCAGTACGTTCTGGGTACACCAGGGCGTCCAGTTGCACATCGGCTCGTCGCCGTTGCCCATCCACCAGAAGTGCGCGGTGCGGTAGGGCGTCAGCACGCGGCGCTCGACCTCGCCCTGAGCCGTGCGGCCAGCCAGGGGGGCGTAGGCGTCGAGCGCTTCGCCCAGCAGGCCGCAGACGGTGGCGATCAGTGCACCGGTTTCGGCGGCGAACAGGTCTACAATGGGCCGGGTCACGTCGGGCAGCGGCAGCTGCGGCGTGTCGCGGATATAGCTGTTGTGGGCGGGCAGCTGCCGGGCGCTCTCCTCACAGATGCGCCAGGCCAGGTCGGCCAGCGCGGGCAGATGGGTGCCGCGGTTCGTCACGGCCTCGGCCATGGCCAGTGCGCAGAGGCGTGCGGCGGCGGGCAAAGTAGGCGTGCTCCCCACTTGGCGCGGTCCCCGCTGCGGGTGAATTGCAGCCACAGCGAGGCAGCAGCTCCGGCGCGGTTTGGGCGTCCGCCAGCGCGGCCTGCCCGGCAGCGGCCAGCGGGCGGCGCCGGGCAGGCTCTCCACGGCGCGGTCCGCCAGCGGCGGAACAGGACCGGCTGTGCGGTCTTAAACGGTTGCTTCATCTTTTGCGTCAACATACGATACCTTCATTCTCTGCATGTACTCCGGGGGCTGACGCCCTCGAGCTTTTGAACACCTTACTGAAATAGAAAGCGCTGTCAAAGCCGACCTTGTCGCTGATCTCGTAGACCTTCAGGTCGGTGGAGGCCATCAGTTCCTTCGCAGCGGTGATGCGGGTGGCAGTGACAAACTCCACAAAACCACTCTCGCTGTTTTGTGCAAAAGCTGGCTTAAATAGTTCGGGCTGAAATTAAAGACGGCAGCTACATCGTTCAGCGTCAGCCGCTCGGACAGATGGTCGCGGATGTACTGCTGCACCTGGCCGACGACCTGCGCGCGGTGATCCAGCTGGGTGTTGGGGCTTTCATGGTAGAAGGCCACCGGCTCGCCCTCATGCAGCAGCGGCAGCGGCAAAGGCGTCGTGCTGGCTCTCGCTGATCTTTAAAATGTCGTTCACCGGGCGGCCCACCGCCCAGTAAATGGCAGTGCTGAAATAGTTGTACAAAATCTGCCCGGCGGTTTTCAGGATCGGAGCCAGTACAGCCTCGGGGTCCTCGTCCGCTTCCAGCGGCAGCAGCACCGAAATGCCGCAGATCCATGGCGGTCACGCGGCAGGGGCGGTACTTAGGCAGCGTTTCGGCGGCCATGCGGGTCACGCCGGTGCTCAGCGTCACAAGCTGGCTTGTGGGCAGGTCGGGCGTTTGCAGGCTGCCCACCGCCACAATATGCCGCGGCGCTTTGAAGGCAACGCCCAGCTCGGCACACTGCCGGTCAAACACGGCGCGATCCGTGAACAGCCCGCCGTACAGCTGCAGAAACAACCGGTCCCGGAAGGTGTCGAGGCTGACCGGGGCGGGGATGGCATCCGCAGCTTTTTTCTTTTTCGGCAGTGTCGCGGGCGTGCTCCAGCGCTGCGGTCAGGCTGTCGGCGGTCAGATCGATCTTGACAAGGTAGTCCACAACGCCCAGACGCATACTGCGTTTGACATAGTCGAACTCCTCATAGCTCGTCAGCATGATGAAAGCCGGCAGGGCGGAGCCGTCCTTATGGCGAGGCTTCCGCAAGCGCAAAGCCGTCCATGACCGGCATACGGATGTCGGAAACCACGATGTCCGGCTGCTTCTCCTGAACGGCCCTGAGCGCCTCGGCACCGTTGCGGGCGGTGCCGACGACCTCATAGCCCAGCGCGGCCCAGTTCAGCATGCCCTGCATACCGATCAGGACCAGCGGCTCATCGTCACAAGCAAGACTCTGGTCACAAGAAAACCCCTTTATTTTTGGCTGTCCGGGCCCGGCGGACGGATTGTTACCGTTGTGCCGATGTCGGGCTCACTCTCAATGCTCAGGCCGTAGGCCTCGCCAAAGCTGTATTGCAGCCGCTTGTGGACATTCCACATGCCCACATGGCGGTATTTGGCGGCGGCCTCCTCGGGGCCGGGCTCCTGCAGGGCCTTTGCGGCCTGCTCCGGCGTCATGCCGACGCCGTCGTCCGTCAGGTGGATGAGCACATCGCCGTTCGCGGTGTCGCGCTCGACCGCAGTGTGACCTCCCCGGCACTGCCCTTCGGCTCAATGCCGTGGAAGATCGCGTTCTCGACGAGGGGCTGCAAAGTGAACCGCGGGATCAGGCAGCTGTGGTTCAGCGACTCATCCTCGATATAGCTGACGTCCAGCGTGATCGTGCCGCCGTAGCGGTACTGCTGGATCGTGAAATAGTCGTTCAGCAGGGCGAACTCCTCATACAGCGGCACAAGGCGCTCGTTGCTCTTGGAGATGCTCTTGAGCAGACGGGACAGCGCCATGACCATCTCGGCAATGCCGGGGGCGTGCTGGATGGTCGCCATCCACTTGATGCTGTTGAGCGTATTATAAATGAAGTGCAGGTTGATCTGGTTTTGCAGCATCCGGTATTCGAGGTCCTGCTTCTGCTTTTCGTCCTCGAGGCGGTGCTCCATCAGCGCAGTGACGCCGGCCGACATGCTGTTGATGCCGCGGCCGATGTCGCCCAGCTCGTTGTCCCCTCAATATCCGGGTCGGCAGAAATCGCCGCCGCTGATTTTCAATGCGGCTCTGCAGCGCCGAGATCGGGTGGGCGATCATCCGGTGCAGCAGGAACGCCAGTGAGCAGCCAGCAGCAGGATGGCTGTCAGGCTGATGAGGAGCGGCACCGACACGAAGGTGATCTGCCGCTGTGTGGGGCCGTTGGGCAGCACCTCGATCAGGTACAGCTCATGGATGCCGATGGGATACCGCACAACAAGCTGTGCGCTGCTGCCGGACCCGCGTGTAGACCTCGGTGTTCGGGTCGAGCGTGTTGCTGTCCAGCGGGACGGCATCGTCAAAGTCGGCGATGGAGCCGTTCAGCGCGGACAGCAGGCTGCCGTTGATCGTGTAGAGGTTTTCGCCCATTTCCCAATACAGCTGTCCGCCGTCGGCCAGGGTGAAGCTGCGCAGCGGGGAAAGGATCAGGGAAGGGGAGACAAAGATACAGACATGGGCTGTGCGGTCTGTGCCGGGCAGGGTCAGGGTGCAGGTGACGGGGATCGTGCTGGCAGCCTGGGAGTTCAGGGCCAGCGGGTCGCGGAGAATGCAGTCCCATCCGGTATTGGGCGAATTGTAACCGGGAATGCGCTGCAGTATATCCGGCGTCAGGGTCACGGCATTGGTGGCCGCCGTGCCGAACATCATCTGCCGCCCCGAGGCGTTGATGAGCAGAAAGCGCTGGATGTAGCCATCGTGCGCATCGAGTTGAACTTGGCGGACACTGTCGGGTACATCGACAGCGCCTGGTTGCTGGCGGTGTCGCCGGTCAGCAGGTAGGTGCGCATGCCGGGTTGTAGGCGCACCAGCCGGCCAGGTCGTCGATCTCATCCACATCCCGGCGGATGGCCGATGCCGCGGTCTGCAGGGCATACTCGGCGTTCAGGATCGTCGTACGCTCCCACTCGGCGGTCATCTGGTGCATATTGCTGGCAGCGATGACCAGGGATGCGCCCAGCGTAAAACATCGTAAGCGCCAGCACCCGTGCCTGGATGCCGCTGCGGCGGAATTTCAGCTTGTCCATGAAGGCTCCTCTATGTAAATATGTAAATAAAATGCAGATCATGCAGGAAAGCGGGAAGAAAACACACCGCCGTTTATAAAAGATACCTTATTATAATAGGCGTGTCAAGCGCAAAAATGTACAAAACAGACAAAACGACGCATGCACAGACAGGAGAACTGTAGGGAAAGATAAATATTGCAGGTTTCTTAAAAGTACAGGTTTTCCGCCGCGATTGGGGAACTGCCGTAAAATTTGCAAACCGAACCCCAAAAACCATCCATTTCGACGGGAAGATGATGTATTATAATGGCAACGAAAGGGACAGGCCCCATGAGGGACAAGCCTGGACCCCGAAAATGTTTTCTTATTAGAGGAGAAACATTATGCGTAAAATGCAGAAGATTGCTGCTCTCGGCCTGGCAGGTACCATGGCCCTGAGCCTGGCCGCCTGCGGCGGTTCCGGCGACTCTACCGCTGACACCAGCTTCCACCGCGGAGAGCACCGCTTCTTCCACCGAGGCCACTGCCGAGCACCGGCTCCGGCGACGAGGCTGTCACCCTGAACTGGGCCCTGTGGGATAAGGACTCCACTGCTTACTGGCAGGCTCTGGCTGACGGCTACATGGAGAGCCACCCCAACGTCACCATTGAGATGACCGACCTGGGCTCCACCGATTACATGACCCAGCTGGCTACCCAGCTGGCTGGCGGCAACGGTGAGCTGGACGTGCTGACCATCAAAGATATCCCCGGCTACCCAACCTGATCAACCTCGGCATGCTCGAGCCCCTGAGCGGCAAGCTGACCACTGACGAGCAAGTTCAACGGCGTTCTGAGCAGCTGACTGCCGAGGACGGCAACTATTACGCTGTCCCGTTCCGCTCTGACTTCTGGGTCGTCTACTACAACAAGGACATCTTCGATCAGGCCGGTGTCGAGTACCCCACCAACGATATGACGATGGCGGACTTCGACGCCAAGATCCGCGAGGTCAATGAAAGGCCGGCGTCTACGGCAACATCTACCACACCTGGCGTTCTACCACCACGCTGTTCGGCATCCTGGACGGCCAGCACACCGTTATCGACGGCAACTACGACTTCCTGAAGCCTTACTACGAGCAGGTCCTGTCCGAGCAGGCTGACGGTGTTATCCCCAACTACGGCGAGCAGAAGACCTCCGGTCTGCATTACTCCAGTGCCTTTGAGAACGGCCAGGCGGCTATGTGCAACATGGGCAGCTGGTTCATCGCCACCCTGCAGAAGTACAATGCGGAGGCTGCCTCCAACGGTGTCCAGCCCGTCAACTTCGGCATCGCCAAGTATCCCCACCCGGCAGGCGCCCCTGCAGGCTCTACCCTGGGCACTGTGACCAGCCTGGCCATCAACGCTAACTCCGAGAAGAAAGAGGCTGCTTTGGACTTCGTCAACTGGTGCGCTTCGAGGACGGCGCCAAGTGCGTTGCTGCCGTCGGCACCTTCCCCGCCGTTGCCAGCGACGAGACCAACAAGATCATCTCCTACCGATGGCACCCCTCTGACGACGCTTCTCTGGAGGCTCTGAACACCACCGCCATCTACCTCGAGATGCCTCTGTCTGACAAGGCTCCGGATCGAGACCATCCTGAATGCAGAGCATGACGCCATCATGACCATGAGCGAGACCGTGGACGAGGGCATCGCCAACATGAACGAGCAGGTCCAGGCTCTCCTCGGCTGATTCCCAAACGATTCCCTGACTTCTTTTCATAAGTTTTCCTTTTCCTTCCAAAGGGGCGGGCGCGCGCCTGCTTACTTATTGCCAAAACACCGAGGAGGTATGACCCATGGCTGAAACCACGCAGGCTGTGCAGGAAAACCGAAGCGCGGCATGAGCAAATCTCTCGCGACAGTCTGGTTGCCTACAGCTTCATTGCACCGAACTTCATCGGCTTCTGCATCTTTACGCTGGTGCCCATGATCTTCGCTATCGGGCTTTCGTTCTGCAACTGGGATGGTGTCCATCCCGTTGAGTTCACCGGCATCAGCAACTTTGTTGCCCTGTTGAGCGACAAAACTTTCAAGGCTGCTTTTGTCAATACGCTGGTTTACGCCATCGGCACGGTGCCGCTGACGCTGGTGTGCAGCCTTGGTCTGGCCATGCTGCTGAACCAGAAGGTCAAGTTCCGCAACTTCTTCCGTACCGTTTCGTTCTTCCCCTACGTTGCTTCTCTGGTCGCCGTTGCTGCGGTCTGGAACATGATCTTCAGCCCTCCATGGGCCCGGTCAACCAGATCCTCGCAACCCTTGGCGTGGAGAACCTGCCCAAGTGGGCTGCCGGTAAGGACACCGCTATGATCACGGTCATCCTGTTCAGTGTGTGGAAGAACATGGGCTACTACATGGTCATCTATCTGGCCGGCCTGCAGGGCACCAACCCCGAGCTGGAGGCTGCCGAGCTGGACGGTGCCAGCAAGTGGCAGATCTTCTGGAATGTAACCCTGCCGCAGCTGAAGCCCACCACCTTCTTCGTTATCATCATGCTGACCATCGCCTCCTTCAAGGTGTATGACCAGATGTACATGATCACCCAGGGCGGCCCGGCAATGCGACCATGACCCTGGTGTACTACATCTATAATGTGGCCTTTGTCAATACTCCGAAATACGGCTACGCAAGTGCCGTGTCCATGGTGCTGTTTGTGCTGGTGCTGTTTGTCACCATCATCCAGTTCAAGGGCTCGTCCAGCAACGACTAAGGGAAGGAGGAAACACACATGGCTACTACCGCAGTTAAAGAAAAGACAGGCTCCATGAAGGCGCAGCATGTTGTCAGCCGCGCGTGATCTGCATCTGCTCATCATCGTGGCCGCACTGATGCTCATCCCGTTCCTGTGGATGCTCTCCGCATCCTTCAAGCTGAACAAGGATGTCTTTACGTTTCCCCATTGAGTGGATCCCTCGAACCCGCGCCCGCAGAACTATGTGGACATCTGGACGCAGATCCCCTGTTGACCTTCGTTAAGAACACCGCGTTCCTGACCATCATCGTCACGATCTTACAGGTCCTGACCTCCTCCTTCGCCGCCTATGCGTTCGCCAAGCTGAACTTCAAGGGCAAAAACGTGCTGTTCCTGGGCTACATTGCCACCATCGCCGTGCCCTGGCAGGCATGGTGCCCCAGTTCATGATGATGAGCTCCTGGAAGCTGAACAACACCCATCTGGCCATTATGTGCCTGCAGGCATTCAGCGCCTTTGGCGTGTTCCTGATGAAGCAGTTCTACGAGGGTGTGCCTAGCGAGCTGTGTGAGGCAGCCCGTATCGACGGTCTGTCCGAGTACGGCATCTATGCCCGCATCATGCTGCCGCTTTCTCTGCCCGCTGTGTCGACGCTGGTCATCTTTACCTTTGTCAACACCTGGAACGACTTCCTCGGACCCCTGATCTACCTGACCAAGACCGAGCTCAAGACCATCCAGATCGGCCTGCGTATGTTCATCAGCCGTACTCTGCCGAGTATGGCCTGATCATGGCGGCTTCCGTTGTCGCACTGATCCGGTCCTGATCGTATTCCTGTCCCTGCAGAATTACTTCGTCCAGGGCGTTGCATCCTCCGGCCTGAAGGGCTGATATAGCTACCAGCAGTTACCCATTTGTACGGGGCGCAAGGCGAAAGCCCTGCGCCTTCTTTAAAATAAAAATAATAAATAATAAAAATGTGGAGTTTTCTCCGGTGGTCGAAAACAAAACGTAGGGGCGGATTCCATATCCGCCCGCAGTGTTCTCACAGATGCACAATATTTTTAGCGGAGCGCAGCGACGCGAACCACCACATTTATTATTTTTATTATTATTATTTGTGAGCATGAGGGTTTCCTACAATGAAAACATTCTCAAACAAAGTCCTGACCAAACCGAGGCTGAGCAGGCGCTGGATACCGCTATCGCGCTCGTCCGCCGGAATCTGCCGCTGTATACCGACCACTGCCAGAACCATTCCAGCGTCCATGACATCTATCCCCAATGCGAGAACAACCAGTGGACCTGCGGCTTCTGGCCGGTGAGTCTGGCTGAGCTATGAGCGCACCGGCGAGGGCGTTCAAAAATACCGCGCTGACCCTCGTGGACAGGCTCCTCTACCATTGAGCACAAGATCGAGGTCGACCACCACGACATGGGGCACCTGTACAGCCGTCCTGTGTCGCCGCCTACAAGCTGACCGGCGGTGAGGGGAGAAGGCCGCTATCTTGGCTGCCGACCAGCTCTGCACCCGCTTTCAGGAGAAGGGCGAGTTCTTTCAGGCGTGGGCGCGCTCGGCGCTGCCGACAACTACCGCTACATCATCGACTGCCTGCTGAACGTGCCGCTGCTCTACTGGGCCAGCGAGACCACCGGCGACGCCCACTACGCCGATCTGGCGCACAAGCATGTCACGACCTGTCTGGCCAACTCCATCCGCCCGGACGGCTCGACCTACCACCACCTTCTTCATGGACCCCGTGACCGGAGGCCCTGTGCGCGGCGCGACCTGCCAGGGCTATAAGGATGACTCCTGCTGGGCCCGCGGTCAGGCGTGGGGCGTCTACGGCACGGCCATCAGCTACCGCTACACCAGACGCCCCGAGTATCTGGACGCCTTCCGCCGCGTGCTGGCCTACTATCTGGAGCGCCTGCCCGAGGACCTGGTCCCGTACTGGGATATGACCTTCACCAGCGGCACCGAGGCCACGCGACTCCTCCTCCGCGTCCATCGTGGCCTGCGGCCTGCTGGAGCCGCCAAAGTACGTCGGCACCGACGAGGGCTGCCAGTACACGAGTTGGCCGCCCAGATGCTGGGCAGCGTGGCCGCGCACTACGCCGTCAAGGAAGGCCGCAGGGCATCGGCCTTATTGCGCCACGGCACTTACAGCAAAAAGCCCTACAACACCTGCACCCCGGAGGGTGTGGACGAATGTACCAGCTGGGGCGATTACTTCTACATGGAGGCGCTGACGAGATTGACAAAGTTGGGAGCTGTACTGGTGATGAAATTACATACAAAGTCCGATTTTACGGCGCTGATGCACCGATTTCTGGACCCGCTGCTGCCGCTGTATTCCGAGGGCGGCGCACGGCACCTTGGCGACACCGGCGTGACCTACCCGGGCCGCACGATCGAGATGGAAACCTTCTCCGCCCGCTGTGGGCGCTGGCCCCGTTCTGGACGGGCGGCGGCAGGGCGGATGACTTCCTGCGCATCTACCGCAGGGTCTGGCCAGCGGCACCGACCCCGAGAGCCCCGAATACTGGGGCGACCCGAACGATTATGACCAGCTCTTTGTGGAGATGGCCGCTGGCCTGCGCGATCCTGGAGACGCCTGAGAGTGTCTGGGGCCGCTGACCGACGCCGAAAAGGCCAATCTGGCCAAGTGGCTCGATACGATCAACCACCATGACCTGCCCGGCTGCAACTGGCTGCTGTTCCGCGTGCTCGTCAATCTGGCGCTCGACTCTGTCGGGATGCCCTGCGATATGGCCCGCGCCGCCGCTGACATGGCCGAGGTCGATAAATGGTACGTCGCCGACGGCTGGTACTCCGACGGCCCGGCAGACATCAAGCCCCAGAAGGTTACTACAACCCTGGGCCATCCAGTATTACACCGTGCTCTACAGCGTGTTTGCCGCTAAGAGCGACCCGCCCGCGCGGCGCTCTACCGGGACCGCGCGACCAAGTTTGGCCAGCAGTTTGCGCTGGTTCGATGAAAACGGCGCGGCGTTGCCTTTGGCCGCAGCCTGACCTACCGCATTGGCCAGAGCGCTTTCTACTCCGCCTGCATCTGGGCCGGGCTGGAGCCGCTGCCCCTGCCGGTCATGAAGGGCATCATCGTGCGCAATTTGAACTGGTGGCTGGCACGGCCCATCTTTGACCGGGACGGCATCCTGACCATCGGCTACTGCTACCCGCAGATGTATATGGCAGAGCGGTACAACGCCCCGGCAGCCCGTACTGGGGCCTGAAGGTCTTTTGCTGCTGGCCCTGCCCGACGACCACCCGTTCTGAGTGCCGAGGCCGCCCGCTGCCCGTCGAGCTGACCCGTGCCGGAGTGACCAGCCAGCCCAGCGCAGACCTGCTTTTGCAGCGTCTGCGGACGGCCAGCTGAACGCCTACTCGCCCGCCAACTACGAGAAGGACGACCACGGCCAGTTTGTCGAGAAGTACAGCAAGTTCGTCTACAACACGCGGTTCGGCTTCTCGGCCAGCCGCAGCTATGTGCAGCTGGAGCAGGCCGCGCCCGACAGTATGCTGGCCTTCGTCATCGACGGCTGGACCTTCGTGCGCCGCCACAGCGACAGGTTTGTCCTGATGGGGACCGTCTGCTGAGCGAGTGGCGGCCCTTCCGGGCATCAAAGGTCACGGGAGCTGGTGCCCACTAAATTGGGCCACGTCCGCAACCATACGGTGGAGAGCACCATCGCCTGCACGGCGTATGACTGCGGTTTTGCCGTGCCTGTTCGCCGCCGGCTTTGCCGCCGCGGGCGGCACCGGGCCGAGGCCACAACGACACCTGCCGCTGCACCGTGCAGGGCCGTGGCGGCGAGGGCCTTGTGAACGCCTACCCCAACACGAACCTGTACGACCCCAACACGGTCATCCCGCGGTCAGGTACGACGTCCCCGTCGGCACGTCCGTCTTTACCACCACAGTGGAGAGCCGGCACGAATAATTCTCTTGGCCCCTCTGGGGCTCCGCCCGCAGGCGGCGGGGAGAGCCTTGCCATGGCCCGAAATATTTCGGATTACCGCAGAGATCTCTTCGGCCTTCGGCCACCGTTCCCCTCTGGCGCTACGTGCCACCTCCCCGTATCGGGGAGTCTGTCTCGCAGAGGGAGGTCTTTAGCGCAAAGAGGAGGTAATGTATATGTATCCGCAGTCCAATTCTGCCCGCAGTGTCCGGATCTGTCCGGCGTGTGGGATTTTCGTTTCAACGCCGATGAGCCGTGGCGGCCATTGCGGTTCCGGCCTCCTACAATGACCAGAGCCCCGACCCGGAGTTCCGCCGCCATTACGGCATGGCCTACTACCGCACGACCTTCACCGTGCCCGAGGGCGCGCCGGGTGCTGCGCTTCGACGCTGTGACCCACAACGCCGTGGTGCGGCTGAACGGGCAGGAGATCGCCAGCCACCGCGGCGAGCTTCCGCCGTTTGAGGCCGACATCACCGCGCTGGCTCAGCCCGGCGAGACCGTGACGCTCGATGTCGAGGTGGACAACCGCATCGGCCACAGCTCGCTGCCCGTCGGCAACGAGGGCGGCACGGCGTTCTTCGGCTCCGACAACGCGGGCATTCCGCCGTCGAGGCCGGCAAGGCGCGCCAGCAGGCTCAGGGCATCAACCTGCCGAACTTTGACTTCTTCAACTATGCGGGCATCACCCGCCCGGTGCACCTCTACACGACCCCGTCGGCCTACATCCGCGATGTGACCGTCGCCGCCGATATGACCGGCACGCTGCGCTACACGGTGGACACCGTGGGCGAGGGCAGCGTCAAGGTGGAGATTCTGGACGCAGAGGACCGCATTGTGGCCTGCGCCGACGGTGCCGCGGGCACCGTGCAGGTGGAGAATGCCCGCCTGTGGCAGCCGCCCCGGCACGCCGTATCTCTACACGGCGCTGGTTAAGTTCGGCAAGGACGAGTACCGCCAGAAGTTCGGCTTCCGCAGCGTGGAGGTCAGCGGGCACAAGTTCCTTATTAACGGCGCACCGTTCTATTTCAAGGGCCCCTGCAAGCATGAGGACTCGGCCTTCCGTGGCCGCGGCTATGATGCCTGCGTGACGGTGACCGATTTGAAGCTGTACGAGTGGCTGAACGCCAACTGCCTGCGCATGAGCCACTACCCTTACGCCGAGGAGGTCTACGACCTGTGTGACCGTCTGGGCATCGTCGTCATCGACGAGACGCCCGCCGTCGGCATCGGCGCAGGCCCGGCCTGTGACCCGTATCAGACCTTCCCGCTCAAGACCTACCACAGCGCCGTGCTGCGGGCGATGATCGAGCGCGACAAGAACCACCCTGCGTTGTGCTGTGGAGCCTGGGCAACGAGCCGGACACCGAGCACTTCCCCGAGAGCGCCCGCGACTACTGGCGCCCGCTGTATGAGCAGGCCCACACCCAGGACCCGCAGGACCGCCCGGTCACGATGGTCTGCTGCCAGAACGACTACACGAAGGACATCACGACCCGCACGATGGACGTCGTCTGCATCAACCGCTACTACGGCTGGTACAACCTGAGCGGCGATCTGGATAACGCGGCCTACGCCTTTAAGAAGGAGCTGGATTTCTGGAGACCATCGACAAGCCGCTGATTTTGTCGGAGTACGGCGCGGACACGGTGGCCGGTATGCATGGCTTTGCCCCGAGATGTTCACCGAGGAGTTCCAGGTCGAGTATTACCGCACGATCAACGGCTGTCTGGATGAGCGTCGTTTTGTCGTGGGCGAGTGGCCGTGGAACTTCGCGGACTCTCGACCCAGCAGGGCCCGATGCGCGTCGGCAGCTGCAAACCGCAAGGGTCTGTTCACCCGTGAGCGCACCCCCAAGCTGGCTGCCCACTACTTCCGTGATCGCTGGGGCAAAAGGAACCGAACGACCGGTAAGCACTACCTCTGAAAAAGCCCGCTGTTCTTCGCAACAGCGGGCTTTTCGCGATTATTTCAGATTCGGTCTGTCCTGATCGCCGTCGGCCTTGAACAAGACGAAGCCTCGGGCTTATTCGTGAAATAATAATACTCGGTGTTCTCGTGCAGGGGCGGGGTCAGGTAATTGGGGATGATGCAGCCGTCGCCCTCGATGCGCTCGGTGAAGCCGGCGGCCAGCCAGACGTCGGCAGGATACCGGCGTTGTAGCAGTCCATGTACTCGGCACCTGCGTGGTTCAGGATGGCGTCCAGCGCCGCGCCGATGCGGGGCAGCACGGCGTCCTCGCCGATGAAATCCACCAGCCGTACGACGGCGGCACAGCCGGTGTCCTGGGCGGAAACCGTGCGGGTCACGACGTAGCCAGCAGCTTGCCGTTCTCCTGCGCGGCCCAGACGTCATACTTTTGAAGTGCGGGTAGTGGAAATACCGCCGCCGCATATACCACACATCCTTGCGGGGCGTGTGGGGCGTGGCGGTCATCCCCAGCGAGATCAGGTCGGCGGCGCTCTCGATTTTAGCAAGGCCCAGATCGCGCTGCACGGGGCAGGGAATACCGCAGCGGCTTTGCCAGATAGTAGCGGCGGCGGCCCAGGCGGTAGTAGTGGGCAGACGTTCGGCCTTCCAGCCAGGAACTGGTAGAACGCAGGTGTTGGGGCGGATATTGTTGCAGGCCACCACGTCGGCATTCAAAGCCCGGGCAGGGCGTTCATCAATTCAACCCCACGCCGTTGTGGCTTTGGCCGCGACCCAGACGCTGACCCAGATGTCCGGCCTGCGCTTTGTGTTGGCCAGTATGTATCCGGCGGCGCTGGACGTCGCCGTCCTGTTCGCGGCAAACTGCGGCACGCCGCCGCGGCCCGGGTAGTAGTGGTGGTACAGCTCGGGGCGGTTCAGCAGCGGCAGGCGCATATCAAAGTTTGCGTTGATAAAGTCGATGATGGCGGCATCCTCGCCGAGGCGTGCCAGCCGGAATGTTGTATCAGACAATGGCCGAACCTCCGTGACCGGCAGCGTTACGCCGGTGATGAAGCCTGCCTCGTCGGAGAGCAGGAACGCCATGGCGGGGACAACATCGGCGGGCGTCGCGTTGCGGCCCATGGGGTTTTCTTCGGCGGCGCCTGCACGATGAGATCGGGCGTGTCCTTCAGGAAGTTCGTCTCCATCATGCTGGGGCGACGCAGTTGACCGTGACGCCGAAGCGGGCGTACTCGACGGCCAGGCTCTTGACCAGCCCGCCGATAGCACTTTTCGCCATGACGGATGCGGCGGTTTTTTGGACGGGCAGCCGATGGTATAGCTGGTCTGATGAACAGCACGCGGCCAAACTTGGCCTTGGCCATGGCGGGCAGCACGGCGCGGCAGATGCGCACGGCGCTGTGGACCTGAATTTCAAATCGCGGTCAAAACGGGTCTGGTCAAAGGCCTTGAACTTGGCGTTGACGACCGGCAGTGCGGGCAGGTGGATGAAATGCGTCGGCGCGGGGCAGACGCCGCCAGCACCTGCACAAAGGTATCGACTTTGGCGCGGTCGGACAGGTCCACGTCGAACGGGCGCACCTGACCGGCGGGCGCAGAGGTCGGCCAGCTTTTCCAGGTCGCCGCAGCCCTGGGCCAGCACAAGCGTATCGGCGGGCGCGTTTTGCAGCAGCCGCTCGATCAGTGCGCGGCCACATCGCTGGTAGCGCCGGTGATAAGATAGGTATAAGACATGTTTTTCTCCTCTTTATTTCGCTAACCCGGCCTTGATAATGCCGCGGGTCACGCGCTTGCCGTCCTGGTTGGTGATGACGGCCTTGATTTCGGCCTCGCTGCCGATCCGCTGACGCCGACAACCGTGCCCTTGATGGTCAGCGTGTCGCCGATGAAAATGGGCTTGGCAAACTTGCACTCCACGCCGTGCAGCAGGCAGTGCTCGCCGGGCAGATAGACGCCCGCCAGCGTAGAGAAAAGCTCGCCCCCTGCATCCCGTAGACGACCCGTCCTGTGCCTGCGTCCCCGGGCGTAGTCGGCGTCGATGTGGGGGGAGACGTCCCCGTGATGGCGCGGAATGCGTCCATCATTTCCGGCGTGACGGTCACGGTAAACTCCTCGGTCAGGCCGGGGGTCATTTCCGCCAGCGTGTAGTGGTTCATGGCAGGCCTCTTCGTTGTTCGAAAAAGGCGGCAGGATGCCGCCTTGCGTATTCTCGGCCCCCCTGGGAGGCAAGGTTTTACACCATCCGTGCAACCAGATCCAGCAGGTCGCCCACGTCCTTGGCCGCGGACGTCGGCCAGCTTGAACTTGATGTTGAACTTCTTCTCGATGGCGGTCAGCAGGTTGATCTGCTCCAGGCTGTCCCAGTCCTCGATGTCATCGGCGCAGGTGCTGCGGGTGATCCCAAGGTCGTCGTCAAAATTATCGCGGAAAATATCCTGTACCGCGTTCAGAATTTCCTGTTCAGTCATACTGTAACTCCTTTTATATTATGGTAGTTACCTATAATATAGCATAAAGCGGGCAGACGCAGAAAAGTGAGGAGAGAGGGATGCCGCAGCGTTTCCGGGTCGATGACGAGCATCGACCCCTACAGGGCGGATTCCATATCCGCCCGGAAAGTCTGCGGCGGCCTCTGCCTTCCCGGGCGAGCAATGCTTGCCCATACAGACCGTTTCCCACAGTGTTCACTCCTCACTGGTTTCACAGCCCATAATCCTCCAGCCGCTGCTGCAATTCCGCCCTCGTCGGCTACAAAACGCCCTGCTGCAGGGCCAGCACGTCGCTTTCGGGCAGAAGGGGGTGTAAAACCCTCATAGATCGCCAGCGGGCCGGTGCCGTCGGCGGTGTACAGCGCCACATGGCCGCCGCTGTCTTTTAAAAGGTAGCGCGGCGCGGCGGTTTCCGGCTGCGGGCGGGCAAACCAGACCAGCGCTGCCGCAAGGCAGAGCAGGGCCAGCCCGCCAGCAGCGAAAGGTACAGCCCGTGCCCGTCGATTTGTCTGTTTTGCATAATAATTCCCCTGCACGGTTAGTATGGCCACCATTGCAGACAAAAACACCGAAAGTTGTGAATTTTACGTCCGATACTGTACTTTTGCCCGACTTGTGGTATAATTCATTCTATAACATTGTGCAATTTCGTGTTACCACGCTTTGATACAGACCAAAGGAGGCGGTTCCCATAGAACCCAAGCAGCAGCGCCATATCTCCACAGATGGCGTAAAGACGACGGCAGGTGCCACCGATGGCCAGCGCACCCGCACCCAGAACAAGAAAAGCCCAAAAGCGCCGCAGCATCATCGGCATGATCTTCAGCTTCATCGGCTGTATGCTCTGCCTGTGCATCATGGCGGCCAGCGTGGGCGGCGTGCTGCTGTCCATGTATATCGTGCAGGTCACGGCAGATGACGCCGAGACCCTTGACCTGGACAACCAGAAAACCGCCAGACGTCGATCGTCTACGACATCAACGGCAACGAGTACGCCTCGCTCTCCCGCAACGAGAACCGTATCTGGCGTGAGCTCTCCGCCATGCCGGACAACCTGAAAAACGCCGTCGTCGCCATCGAGGATAAGAACTTCTGGACCGAACCCGGCATCAACCTCAAGGGCACCATCGGTGCCGCGCTGAACGCGTTCACCGGCAACCGCATCTGGGGCACCAACCGCGGCGCGTCCACGCTGGAACAGCAGCTCATTAAAAACCTGACCGGCGATAACGAGCAGGACAATATGCGTAAGGTGCGCGAGATCTTCCGTGCCTTGGGTCTGGACAACAAGTACAGCAAAGAGACCGTCCTTGAAGCGTACCTGAACACCATCCCGCTGACCGGCATTGTCCACGGCATGGAGGCTGGCTCCATCGAGTATTTCGGCAAGCATGTCGAGGATCTGACCCTGGCCGAGTGCGCGACGCTCGCCTCCATCACGAAGAACCCGACGAAGTACAACCCGCCACAAACCCGAGGAGCTCATCAAGCGCCGCAACCACGTGCTGTATGAGATGTACACCCAGGGTATATCACCGAGGCTGAGTTTGAAGCCGCGAAGGCCGAGACTGTCACCCTGACCGAAAAGACGAGCACCACCGAGAACGCGACCCGTTCTTCCAGCAACTCCTGGTTCACCGATGCCCTGTACACCCAGCTGCTGAACCAGCTGCAGGAGGACCTGAACTACACCGCCGACGAGGCGAAGGAGCTGATCTTCTCCGGTGGTCTGCGCATTTACTCCACCGTTGACCCCACCGTGCAGGCGGGCATCGAGAAAACGATGTACAACGAGGACGACCTGATCCCTGCCCTGTGGCATGAGGAGCCGGTCTGCCTGCGCGATTATCCCGCCGACAGCAGCAGTTGGGACGAGGTGCAGTACGACGAGGCTACCGGTCTGCCCATCACGAAGGACGGCTATGCGGTCTACGGCCAAGAGGCTATCCCCATCTACGCCGATGAGGAGGGCACGACCCTCAAGACGGGCACCTCCACCGACCCCGACTACCCCAACGACACCACCGTGTACCTCTGCGTGTATGAGAAAGTCCGCACCCAGGCTGCAATGGCAACGCTGGACTACGACGGCAGCATCCTGGGCATCGGCGGCGGCATTGGCGAGAAGAAGTACGACCTGCTTCAACCTCGCGACTTCTCCCCACCAGACCGGTTCTACGATGAAACCCATCGGCGCGTATGCGCTGGCGCTGGACTACAAGCTCATCAACTATTCTTCCCAGATTCTGGATTCGCCCTACTACTCTGCGGAGGACAAGAAGGTCCTGAAGGATCAGTATATCGGCGTGATGAGTCCCTATTCCGAGGCAGCCCAGTCCCGCAGCGATTGGCGCGCCTGGCCCACCAACTACGGCGGTGCAGGCGGCCAGGGCAACCCGATGCTCGTCTATGACGCCCTGCAGCAGTCCTACAACACCGTCGCCGTCTGGGTCGGCGATATGGTCGGCGTGGATTACTTGTACAACTTTGTGCATGACACGCTGGAATGCAGCTATATCAACGCCGAGAACGATATGGACCTCGGCCCCTTGGTGCTGGGTTCCCAGAGCAGCGGCCTGACGGTCGTCCAGCTGGCCGGTGCCTACACAATGTTCAACACCGGCACCTTCACCACGCCGCACTACTACACCGAGATCACCGATTACCAGGGCAACATGATCCTGGACAACAACAAGTATATCAACACCACCCAGGCCATCAGCGCTGACACGGCCTACATCATGAACCGCATGATGTGGAACGTCCTGCACAGCAGCAAGGGTACTGCCTACGGCAAGGTCCCGACGGCGAGATGGACTCCGTGGCCAAGACCGGTACGACGAGCAACTACAAGGACTACACCTTCGCAGGCCTGACGCCGTACTACGTGACCGCCATCTGGTGGGGCTGTGACCGCCCGACCGAGATGGACACGCTGGGCAAGGCGGGCCGCAACGCCAGCCCCATCCAGTACGCCTGGAAGGCACTGATGGAGAACCTGCAGGCCGACCTGCCGGTCAAGGAGTTCGCCAAGGGCGAGAACGTCGTCGAGAAACACTTTGACACCTCCACCGGCGCGATCATCTCCAACGGCGGCAGTGTGGGCTATTACACCGAGGATAACCTGCCCGACAACAGCTACACGGTCTCCGAGGACGACCCCTACGCCGCCTTGGCCCAGGCCGCCGCGGACGCTGCCGCCGCCGCAGGGGACACCACCACTGAGCCGACGGAATAAAAGCTGCCTCCCATGTAGGGGCCGGGCATGCCCGGCCCGCGGCCTTCCGTAAGCATACGTCTGCCTTACACGACAGGGCCGGACATGTCCGGCTACCGCACAGAGAGAAAACACACCATTCGAATCGTACCCGGTTTGGATGGTGTGTTTTGTATCAGCTACAGCTGTGCTCGCACAAAGATATCGACTTTTCCTGCTGTGGGCTGTGCAATTTGACAAATTGCACAAAACAGCCGCAAAAAGGCACAACGGGCCTTGCCCGTGGTATCATGGGACACATCGAGAACATTTGTACACAAGGGGATACACGATGGCCGAGGCGCTTTCTGCTGGTAGATGCAGAGGTTCTGCCGGAAGTTTTGTCAAGGTTCTGCAAGCCAAGGAGCTGCTGGCCTCCGGCGCGGTGAGCAACATCTCCGCCGCCGCCAAGCAGGCGGGCATTTCGCGCAGCGCATTCTATAAATATAAGGATACCGTTTTCGATGCCGAGACCGGCCGCGAGTCCATCACCGTGGTGGCAACGCTGCTGGATAAGACCGGCGCACTGCAGGGCTGCTGTCCGGTATTTCGGCGGCAGGCGCGTCCATCGTGACCATCACCCAGTCCCGCCGGAGAACGGCGCGGCTCAGGTGGAGGTCACGGTCCGCACCGGCACGATGCAGATGCCGGTGGACGAGATGCTGACCCGCCTGTCCCACCAGCCGTGCGTGGTGGAAATCCACAGAGGCGCGTGACCGCAGGGTAGGGGCGGGCATGCCTCGCCCGCAGCCTACCGGAATAGCTCTATCGCGGGAAAGCCGCGGGCCGGGCATGCCCGGCCCCTACAGAGCATATACCGAGTGTAAGAATAGGGGGAAATTCCAATGGCTAAAATCGCAATCATGGGCTTCGGCACGGTCGGTTCCGGCGTGCTGGAGGTCTGCCGCCGCAACGCGGCATCCATCGCCCGCCGCGTCGGTGAGCCGGTCGAGGTCAAATACATCTTGGATGTGCGGGACTTTCCGGTTCTCCGGATGCCGCGCTTTTACGAAATCCATCGACACGATCCTGAATGACCCCGAGATCAAAGTCGTGGTCGAGACCATCGGCGGCACCAGATTCGCCTATCCGTATGTGCGCCAGTGTTTGGAGAGCGGGCGCAGCGTCTGCACATCAACAAGGAAATGGTCGCTACCTACGGCGCGGAACTGCTGGCCCTTGCCAAAGCGCACAACGCGGCCTTCCTGTTTGAGGCCAGTGTCGGCGGCGGCACGCCCATCATCACCCGATGCACCAGTGCCTGGCCGCCAACCACATCAGCCAGATCCGCGGCATCGTCAACGGCACCACGAACTTCATGCTGACCAAGATGAAGCGGGAGAACATGGGCTTTGACGCTGCGCTCAAAATCGCCCAGCAGCTCGGCTACGCCGAGACGAGGGACCCGGTGACGATGTGGATGGCCGCGATGCCTGCCGCAAGATCGCCATTCTGGCCAGCCTCGCCTGCGGGCATCACGTTTACCGGATAACATCCCGGCCCGCGGAATCCGCGACATCACGGTCGCCGATATCAAGGCCGCTGAAAGCTGGACAGCGCCATCAAGCTGATCGCTTGGTACGACGAGGCGGGATGGAAACATGGCCGCCGGCGTGGAGCCGATGCTCGTCTCCAACGCGAACCAGCTGGCGGGCGTCGATGACGTGTTCAACGCCGTTTTGATGAAGGGCGATATGCTGGGCGATGTCGTGTTCTACGGCAAGGGCGCGGGCAAGCTGCCCACCGCCAGCGCCGTGGTGGCGGACGTCATCGACACTGAAGAGGGCGTCAAGATCCACGACTCGCTGTTTTGGAAACCCGCCGAGAAGCCGGAGGGCCTGCTCGAGACAGGAACACCTACCCGTGGTATCTGCGCGTGACCGGTGTGGCGGCGGCGCTGCTGCCCAGCGTGGCCGGTGCGGGCCACACAGTCTTTGAGGAAAACGGCGAGGCCGCCTATCTGGCCGATGCCGCTACGTCTGCGGATATTGCCGCTGTCACGGAGAAAATTGAGGTGCTGGGCGGCAAGGTCGCCCTCATGAAAAAACTGGAAGAGTAAGAGGGGACAGGGCATATGGTAACAGTAACGGTCCCGGCCACCAGCGCCAATGTCGGCGCAGGGTTTGGCTCGCTGGGGTTGGCCGTTTCGATGCACAACGTCTTTACGTTTGAGGAATCGGACCGCATTCAGATTTCGTCCGTCGATGGCACCCACGTCCCGGCGGGCAGCAACAACCTGGTCTACCGCTCGGCCCGCGTCGTCTATGACCAGCTGGGCATCCCGCTGAAAGGTCTGCGCATCACCAGCGCAACGATATCCCCATGGCCCGCGGTTTGGGATCCAGTTCGGCCTGCATCGTGGCGGGCATCATGGGCGCCAACGCTCTGCTGGGCGATAAACTGACCGAGCGCCAGATGCTGACGCTGGCAACGGCCATTGAGGGCCACCCCGACAACGTTGCCCCGCCATGCTGGGCGGCTTTGTCACCAGCGTCATCGACGAGGGCCAGGTCTACAGCGTCAGAAGGACATTGACCCCGAGCTGGCGTTTGCGGCGTTCGTGCCGGACTTCCGCCTGTTGACCAGCAAAGCGCGTGCGGCGCTGCCTGCCATGGTCAGCCATAAGGACGCGGTCTACAATTTGTCCCGCGCGGCGCTGGCAACAGCGGCTTCTGCGAGGAGCAACTACGCGCTGCTGGGTGTGGCGACCAGGACGTGCTGCACCAGAGTACCGCCTGCCGCTGATCGAGGGCGGCGCGACGACGTCTTTGAGCTGGCGCAGGACCTGGTGCGCAGGCCGTTTACATCTCGGGCGCAGGGCCTACCATCATGGCCGTTATTGCACAGGACGACACCGAGTTTTCACCCGCGCAGACAGCGCTGGCTGCGGACAGCCCGCTGCACCATTTTATGCATCGTCTGCTGGCCGACAATGTCGGCGCAGTGGTTAGCTGATACAGGAACAGGAGAGTACACCAATGGGCGATCATTACAAAATTCGGCGGCTCTCGGTCAGGACCGTGACCGCATCTTCAACGTGGCGCGCATCGTCATGAACACCCGCAACGCCGGCAACGACGACGTTGTTGTGGTCGTTTCGGCGCAGGGCGACACCACCGACGACCTGATCACCAAGGCGGCGGAAATTACGTCCGACCCGTCCCACCGCGAGATGGATATGCTGCCCGCAGGCGGAGGAAATTTCGATTTCCCTGCTGACGATGGCCTTGCAGGAACTTGGCGTCTCCGCCATCAGCCTGACCGGCTGGCAGGCGGGCTTCAACACCGACCGCGCCTACTCCAAGGCCCGCATCAACGGCTGGACACCGAGGCATTGTCGAGTGAGCTTGCCCGCAACCGCGTCGTCGTCGTGGCGGGCTTCCAGGGCTTGAACCGCTCTGACGATATCACGACCCTGGGCCGCGGCGGCAGCGATACCTCTGCCGTGGCACTGGCGGCTGCCCTGCATGCAGACCGCTGCCAGATCTTCACCGACGTCGAAGGTGTCTACACCTGAACCCGCGCAAGATCCCCAAGGCCACCAAGCTGAAAGAGATCACGTTTGACGAAATGCTCGAGCTGGCGTCCCTGGGCGCCAGGTGCTGAACAACCGCAGTGTCGAGCTGGCCAAAAGTACAATGTCGAGCTGGAAGTCATTCCAGCATCAATCGGTGCCCGGCACCATCGTTGAAGGAGGAAACCAAAGTGGAAGGTATGCTCATCAAGGGTGTTGCAAAGGACACCGACGTCGCCGTTTGACCGTGAAGGACGTGCCGGATGTGCCCGGTATGTCGTTCAAAATTTCAGCCTGCTGGCCCAGAAGAACATCAACGTTGACATCATTCTGCAGACCACGGGCCGCGACGGCAAGAAGGACATGAGCTTCACCGTGCCCTGGGCGACGCCGAGAGCGCCGTTGCCGCGCTGAAAACGCCACGCACCGCATCGGCGGCGGCGACATCACCGTTGACAAGACCTGCGCGAAGGTCTCCATCGTCGGCGCGGTATGCAGAGCCACTCTGGCGTGGCCTCCTCGATGTTTGAGGCGCTGTTCAACCAGAACAACATCAAGATGATCTCCACCAGTGAGATCAAGATCAGCGTCATCATTGACGGGCCGACGCCGACAAGGCAGTTGCCGCCATCCACGACGCATTCATCAACTGATTGTAAGGTCTTATAGGGAAATGGGTCGTCCCCGTGCACACGATGGTGCACGGGGACGTTGTTACTGAGGGGAAACGGGCAGAACCCTTCCGGCCTTGCTGACGCGGCCACTCCTGATGGGGAGGCTTTCTCGCGGGCGCAGCCCGCGCAAAACGCCCATCAGGGGCTGGCAGCCAGGCCTGAGTTCTGCCCGTTACCCTTTAAAAAGCTTCTCACCTGCTGCAAACTTCGCCGTCAGCTTACCCTTGCCAAGGTACGCATACCGCTCCAAACGCCCCGCAGCTGAACGCCCGCATATTTTAAGCGGGTCATCATCCAGCACCAGCGCGTCAAACGCATAGCCGTCCTCAAACAGGCCGACGTTCTCGCCGAAATCGGCCCAGAAGTCACCGCCGCCCACAGTCGCCATATACAGCGCCTCCACCATCGTCAGCGGCTTTTCCTCTGGTCGATATACCCGCCAGCGCAGCTTGCTGACCTACGGCGGTAGCCATGACCGTGAACAGGTCCAGCGTGTGGCCGCCCGCCACGTCGCTGCCCAGGCCGATGCGCCAGCCGCCGTGCAGGTAGTGCGCCGCGGGGGCGATGCCCTGTGACATTCTCGTTGCTGGTGGGGCAGTGGGCGATCGCTGACGTTCTGCTTCATCAGCGCGGCCTCGGCGTCAGGGGAGTAGATGCAGTGGGACATCACGGTGGGCACGTCGTTGCCGAACAGGCCGTACCGGCTGTAGCTCGCCGTAGAATTTTGTGTCGGGGCAAAGCTCGGCCACCCGCGATCTCGCCCGGGTTCTCAGAGAGATGACTTTGCGCAGGTACGTTATATTCTCTTGCCAGTTCGCCGAGACCGCGCATATACTCGTCACTCGTGCTGGGGTGAAGCGCGGCGTGATCATCGGGCGAACCGGGCCCGCGTGCAGGGGTGTTTCGGCGCGGCAGGTATCCAGCCAGCGGCGCGTTTCGGCCAGGCCCGCGGCGGCGCTCGGCTCACGGTAGGTGTCGGGGCTGTTGCGGTCCATGGCCAGCTTGCCAACAAAGGCGGAAAGCCCGCGCCGCGCAGCTGGTGCATCAGTTCGAGCGTTGCGTCGGTGTGCAGCGTCGCAAGATGCAGCGCGCGTTGTGGCGCTGTTTTCAGGTCGCGCACAAAATAGGAGTAGCCCAGCCTGGCGTAGGCCGGGTCGGCGTAGTGGGAACTCCTCGGGGTAGGTGTACTGCTGCAGCCAGTCCAGCAGCTCCAGATCCATCGCCGTGCCGCAATGGCTGTACTGCGGCGCGTGCAGATGCAGGTCCACAAGACCCGGCGTGATGATTTTACCCGTATAGTCGAGAACTTCCACCCCGGCGGGGGCAGTCTCGCTGAATCCGGCGCACAGGCCGTTCTCGCACAGCAGATAGCCCTCGCGCACGCGCAGTGCGTCGGGGTGGGGGTGTCTATAAAGGTGCCTTTCAGGGTGAAAGTGTTCATATAGTATACCTCTTTATATAGAATTGCTCTGTAGGGGCCGGGCATGCCCGGCCGCAGTTTACGGCAGATGTCTGCCCACCCGCGGGGCGTCGGGGACGCCGCCCCTACAAAGCGGCGATTCCAGACTCTATTATAAACAATCTACCCCATCTGTTGCAAGTTTTTGTTTACTTTATGCCGTTAAAGCGGTATAATACCAATATCTATTGATGTTTGAAGGAAAAGCGATTTGGAACGTAAACAACTCGCGCCCGGTGTCTGTATCACGACGCTGGACGCTGCGAAATTTAAGCGCTGCCGTATCACGCTGCATCTGCGTTTTCCGGCCCGGCGGGAGTCCGCCACCGATGCCGCCGTGCTGGCCCTTGTGCTGGAGCGCGGCTATGCGGCCTGCCCCGATATGACCGCCCTGTCCCGCCGTTTGGCCGAACTGTACGGCGCTGATTTGGGCGTCGACCTTGCCAGCGCAGGCACCGACCGCGTGCTGTCCGCCGATATCTGCGGCATCAAGGACGCCTACGCCCTGGCGGGGAGAACCTGACCGACGCCTACGCGGATATCGTGTTCGGCACGATCTTTGACCCCTACCTTGTGGACGGCGCGTTCGACCCGAGGCCGTGCGCATCGAGACCGAGACCCAGGCCCGCCGCCTTGAGGCCGAGTTCAACTCGAAGCGGCTCTACTGCGTGCGGCAGGCCCGCCAAGTTCTACGGCGACACCTGCGGGCATCGAGTTGGGCGGCTACCCCGGTGAGCTGGTCAACGTCACGCCGCAAAGCCTCAAGGCCGAGTATGACCGCATCCTCTCCACCGCGTACATTGACGTGATGGTGCAGGGCGTGGACGAGGATCGCGTGGCCGATATGCTGCTGAAAAGCTGGATGGCATCCGCCGTGACCCGCGCCGTTTGCCGCGCCCATCGCCATGCCCGCCACGCCGCTGCGCCATTTTAAAGAGGAAGTCCCCGGTCTGACCCAGGCCAAGCTGTGTATGCTGTTTACCACCGGCGAGGAACACCCCAACCCGCCCAGCGTCAGCATCCTGCGCGTGGCGATGAGCGTGCTGGGCGGCTCCGCCACCAGTCGCCTGTTCCGCAACGTGCGCGAGAAGCAGTCCCTGTGCTATTACTGCGGCAGCGCCGCCCAGCGGGCCACCGGCGTTATGATGATCGACTCCGGCGTTGAGCCGGGCAAGGAGCAGCAGGCCGAGGCCGCCATCATTGCCGAGTTGGAGGGCTGAAAAACGGCCCCATCACCCAGGAGGAAGTGGACGACTGCTGCCGCGGCCTGCTTTCCAGCATGGACGCCCTGGGCGACAGCCTGGCCGCGCTGGAAAACTGGTACTATGGCCAGATCACCCGCGGCGAACCGCTCTACCCGCCGAGTACGGCAAGGTTCTGACCAGCGCCGTGACGCTGGACGAGGGGCGCCAGACGCTGCAGAGCTACAGCTATTCCGTCTGCTACGCCGTGACCGCCGAGCCGGGCACGCAGGGAAGGGAGGCAGCGAGGATGTTGAATAACGATCACGAGCTTCGCCGCTGCCCAGGCGCGCCGCTGCCGCCGTCAACTGTGAGAGCGTTGTGCTGCCCAGCGGCCTGACCGTGCTCTGCCGCACGATGCCCGGGTACAGCAGCGTCCACGCGATTTACGCCACGGGCTTTGGCTCCGTTCACCGCGCGTTTAAGCTGGATGGCAAGCAGGTCACGCTGCCCGCCGGTACGGCGTTCCTTGAGCACAAAATGTGCGAGACGCCCAAGGGCGACTCCTTCACCTTCTACGCCAAGACCGGCGCGTCGGCCAACGCCTTTACCAGCTATGACCGCACCTGCTACCTCTTCTCGGCGACCCAGAAAATCAATGAAAACCTCGATATCCTGCTTGGTATGGTAGGCAAGCCGTGGTTCACGAAAGCCACGATTGAAAAAGAGCAGGGCATCATCGGCCAGGATCAAGATGTACGACGACAGCCCCGACTGGCGGCTGCTGAACGCACTGTTCCGCTGCCTGTACGCCGACCACCCGCTGCGGGACGATATCGCCGGCACGGTGGAGCATTGCCGAGTTGACGCCCCAGATGCTCTACAACTGCACCAGGCGTTCTACGCGCCGTCAATATGGTGCTGAGCGTCGCGGGCAAGATCACGCTGGCCCAGGCTGTTGACGCCTGCAAGCGCAACGGCCTCTACCGTGCCCGCGCCCGCACGAGGTCGAGTGGGACATCCCGCCCAGGACGGCCCGCTGCCCCACAAGCGCTCTTCACAATGCCGGTCACGAAGCCCTGCTTCGGCGTGGCCTACCGTGAGAGCCGCTGGCCGAGGGTGACCTGAAGCGCGAGCTGCTGCTGGACATGCTGGGCGATCTGGTCGTCGGCGGTCTGACAAAGCTCTACCGCCGTCTGTACGATGAAGCGCTGGTCAACCCGAGTTCTCCGGTGACTTTATCGCCGTGCGCGGCGCCTGCACCGTGGCCTTTACCGGCGAGAGCGACACCCGCGCCAGGTCGTGGACCTTTACAGGAGGAAATCGAGCGGATGCGCCGCGGGGTGTGGACCCCGAGGTCTTTATGCTGGTGAAAAACCAGATGTACGGCGAGCTGTTGGGCGACGTGGAAGCCGTGGACGATGCCGCCGAGGAGGCCGCCGCGGCCTGCCTGAAGGGCCGCACGCTGGCGGACGGATCGCCGCGCTGGCTGCGCTGACCGTGGAGGACGCCAACGCTCTGCTGCAGACAGCCCTGCGGGACGAAAACCGTGCTTACGTGCAGATCGATCCGGCAGAAAAATAACGAGGATAAGTTAAAATGGTCTATCATGTGCAATTTCCCGGGTTGGGCCTTGACCTGACCGTGAACCGGGTGGCGCTGGCCATCGGCGGGTTCAACATTTATTGGTACGGCGTCATCATCGCGGCAGGTATGCTGCTGGCGATGCTCTACGCCTTCCGCAACGCCGTGGACTACGGCATCGACTCGGACCGGCTGGTGGACGTTGTGGCCATCGGCGCGGTCATGTCCATTGTCTGTGCCCGCATTTATTACGTGGCTATGGCACCTTTTGAGTATCAAAGCCTGTGGGAGATGGTGGATATCCGCAAAGGGCGGCATCGCCATCTACGGAGCGGTCATCGGTGCGTTTGTGTTCGGCGGCCTGGCCGCCAAATGGCGCAAGGTGCCGCTGCTGCCGTTGTTTGACCTCGTTTCGCTGGGTTTTTTGATTGGGCAGGGCATTGGCCGCTGGGGCAACTTTGTCAATCAGGAGGCCTTCGGCACGAACACGACGCTGCCCTGGGGCATGTACAGCGAAGGTACCGAGGCGTATCTCAAATCCGTGCAGGTCACGCTGCCCGCGGGCGTGACCGTGGACCGCCGCGCCGGTGCACCCGACGTTTTGTATGAGAGCATCTGGTGTCTGGTTGGCTTCGCCGTGCTGGCTTCGCTTTACAAAACGGCGGTTCAACGGACAAATCTTCCTGGGCTATATCATCTGGTACGGCTTGGGCCGCGCCTGGATCGAGGGCTGCGCACCGACTCGCTGCTCATCGGCAATACCGGCCTGCGGGCCAGCCAGCTGGTGGCCATCGGCTCGGTCATCGTGGCCGCCGCGCTTATGGTCATCGGTCTGCGCAATGCCAGGGCAAGCCGCTCATGGTGCCGCTGGCTGTGAAGGACCTGAAAAAGCAGGCCGAGGCAGGGGACCGCTTCACGCCGGACACCCTGCCCGCCGGCACACCCGCGCCGAGTTTGTCAAGGCGACCGACGCCATGAACGAGCGGCTGGACGCGCTGGACCTGAACGAGGTCGAGATCGAAGAGATTGAGACGCCGAAGGAATAAACAGACGCTTTGCGGCACGGCGATAGGTGCCGCTGGTGTAAGACCCGACACCGTTTGCCCGCCCCGGCGGACAAAAATACATTTGAAAGAGGGAACTATCATGGGAGCAACTGTCATTGACGGCAAGGCATTGGCCGCCGCCACGAAGCCGAGGCCGCAGAAAGGTCAGGGAGCTGAAAAGCAGGGGCATCAACCCTGCCTGGCGGTCATTCTGGTGGGGGAAAACCCCGCCAGCCAGGTGTACGTGCGCGGCAAGATCAACGACTGCGCCCAGTGCGGCATCGAGCCGCAGCATCAACCTGCCCGCCGACACCACGCAGGACGCCCTGCTGGCCGAGGTGAAGAAGCTGGCGGATGACTCCGCTGTGCACGGCATTCTGGTCCAGCTGCCGCTGCCCGCCCAGATCGACGAGAAGGCTGTCATCGACGCCATCCCGCCCGAGAAGGACGTGGACGGCTTCTCACCCGTCAACGTGGGCCGTATGCAGATCGGCGAGCCGTGCTACCTGCCCTGCACCCGGCGGGCTGCATCCGCATGATCTAGTCCACCGGCACCGACATTGCGGGCAAGAACGCCGTCGTCATTGGCCGCTCGAACATCGTGGGCAAGCCCGCGGCGCTGCTGCTGCTGGCGAAGAATGCCACGGTCACGATCTGCCATTCCAGGACGAAGAATCTGAAGAAGTCTGCGCCGCCGCGGATATTCTCGTGGCCGCCGTGGGCCGCGAGGGCTTTGTGACCGGCGATATGGTCAAGCCCGGTGCGGTGGTCATCGATGTCGGCATCAACCGTGGTGCGGATGGCAAGCTGCACGGCGACGTGAACTTTGAAGAAGCCGCCGAGAAGGCCGCCTACATCACCCCCGTGCCCGGCGGTGTCGGCCCCATGACCCGCGCCATGCTCATGCTGAACACGGTGGAGGCGGCAGAGCGGCAGAGCCGCTAATAAAGGCTTCCCAGCAGAGGAAGCTGTCCGCGAAGCGGACTGATGAGAACAACCTTGCCATTGCAGCCCACGGATGGGATATAACCACAGACTTGCCCCTCATCCGGCCTGCAAGCCTTCAGTCTACGCGCTAAGAGCGCCTACGGCGGTTGCGCTTCGACACGCGCCAGCGGGCGCAGCCTTGAGGGAAGGCAAAAGAAATTCTAAAATTTTAACCTTCCACGCCCGAAAACCCTTGACAAGCCCTGCTCCTATATGGTATGATACTAGAGCCGCATGGTATGGGCTCTATAAGTGTGCTTTATCGGTGCAACGCCCTACAGACCAGCGAGACTTATTGAAAGAGGTTATCCACTATGTACGCAGTTATCAAAACCGGTGGCAAGCAGTACAGCGTTAAGGTCGGCGACGTCGTCTACGTCGAGAAGCTGAACGCTGAGGACAACAGCGAAGTCACCTTCGATCAGGTTCTCGCCGTTGGCGAGGAGGGCTCTGTCAAGGTCGGCGCTCCCGTTGTTGAGGGCGTTGTTGCCAAGGTCGTCAAGACCGGCAAGGGCAAGCTCAACATCTGACCTATCGTCCCAAGAAGGGCAGCATGGTCCGCAAGGGTCATCGTCAGCCCTACACCAAGGTGGAAATCACCGCGATCAACGGCTAAGGAGGTAAATCACAATGGCACATAAAAAAGGGCGTAGGTTCGACCAAGAACGGTCGTGATTCCGAGTCCAAGCGCCTCGGCGTCAAGCGCGGCGACGGTCAGTTCGTTCTGGCCGGCAACATCCTGGTCCGTCAGCGCGGCACCCATATCCATCCGGGTGAGGGCGTCGGCATCGGCAGCGATGACACCCTGTTCGCTCTGGTCGATGGCCGCGTTCACTTTGAGCGCATGGGCCGTGACCGCAAGCGCTGCACGGTCAAGCAGTAAAAACCGGTACGGGCGGGCCTTCGCGGCTCGCTCGTTTTTTGTAGTAAATGAGGTATTTTATGGCAACCAGTAATTTTATTGATACCGCCACGATCTGGCTGCACGCCGGCAAGGGCGGCGACGGTGCGGTGACGTTCCACCGCGAAAAATTTGTGGCGGCGGGCGGCCCGGACGGCGGCGATGGCGGCCGCGGCGGTGATATCATCTTTGTGGCGGACGACAACCTGTCCACCCTGATGGACTTCCGCTATAAGCGCAAGTACACCGCGCCCGACGGCGAGAATGGCCGCGCTAAGCGCATGAGCGTGCCGACGGCGACGACCTGGTCATCCGCGTGCCCCGCGGTACTGTGCTGAAGGAGGCCGAGACCGACCTTGTCGTGGCCGATCTGACGGGTAGTGAGCCTGTTGTCGTGGCCAGGGCGGACGCGGCGGCTGGGGCAACAGCCACTTTGCGACCCGACCCGCCAGATCCCCAAGTTTGCCAAGCCCGGCCTGCCCGGCGAGGATATGCACCTCAAGCTGGAATTGAAGGTCATCGCGGACGTCGGCCTGATCGGTTTCCCGAACGTCGGCAAATCGACGCTCATCAGCATTATTTCTGCCGCGCGCCCCAAGATCGCGAACTACCACTTTACGACGCTGACCCCGGTGCTGGGCGTTGTCCGCGTCGGCCCGGAGCAGAGCTTTGTCTGCGCCGACATCCCCGGTCTGATCGAGGGTGCTGCGGAGGGCGTCGGCCTCGGCCATGATTTCCTGCGCCATGTTGAGCGCTGCCGCCTGCTGCTGCACGTCGTGGACGTTTCCGGCTGCGAGGGCCGTGACCCCAAGGCTGACTTTGAGCAGATCAACCACGAGCTGGCCGGGTTCAGCGCCGAGCTGGCGGACCGTCCGCAGATCGTGCTGGGCAACAAGTGCGATATCGCCACCCCCGAGCAGGTCGAGGAGTTCAAGCAGTATATCGAGGCCAAGGGTCTGACCTTCCTGCCCATCTCCGCCGCAACGCGGCAGGGGGTGGACGGCCTGCCCGCGCTGGTCTACAACCGCCTGAAGGATCTGCCCCGGTCAAGGTCTATGAGGCCGAGTACAAGCGCCCGACAAGAACGCCCAGCCGACCCGCCCGTTCACGGTGGAGCGCACCGGCGAGCACGAGTTCACCGTCGATGCGCCGTGGCTGGAGCGCATTCTGGCCGGTACCAACGTCGAGGACTACGAGAGCCTGCAGTATTTCCAGACGCAGCTGGGTGATTCCGGCATTCTGGACGAGCTGGTCGCGCAGGACGTGGAAGAGGACGACACCATCAAGATCGGTGAGTACGAGTTTGATTACCTGTACTAAGCAGTGAAAACTATGTTGTTTACACAAAATCGGAAGTCGACATTCACGAAATGTCGCCGCTGGCGCTGGCCTTTGTGGGCGACGCCGTGCTGGAACTGCTGGTTCGCGCCCGCCTGGTGGGCACGACGCGCTTGCAGCCCAATCGTCTGCATACCGTGGCGACGCATTACGTCAGCGCCCACGCGCAGAATTTGGAGCTGGACATCATCGAGCCGATGCTGACCGACGCCGAGGCCGCTGTGCTGCGGCGCTGCAAAACGCCAGCAAGGCCACGGTGGCCAAGCACGCCACCGTGCAGGAGTACCGCGCCTCCACCGGCTTTGAATGTCTGCTGGGCTGGCTGTACCTGCAAGGAAAGAATGACCGCATCGAAGAGCTTTTCAATGCCCTGTGGGAAGGGTATAAGCCGGAGTAATAAGTAAAAGCCTTCCCCGAGGGGAAGGTGGCCGAGGCCCCGCCCGAGGGCGGATGAGGAAAAGCCCCGCAATTTGCCCGGTAACGGGTTGTAGTGGCAAGGCCGCCCCTCATCAGCCGCCTGGGCGGCAGCTTCGGGGAAGCTTTAGGAAACCCGCCTCACTTGTAGTTCTTGCTGTCGGTGGTGTTGGTGGTGCGGTTGGTGGTTTTCTGCTGGGTGCGGTTCGTCGTTTTCTGGGTGCTGTCCGTCGTGCGATTGCTCGTGCGGTTGGTCGAATTGTTAGTCTGATTCTTTGCCATAGGTGGTAAGCTCCTTTCGCAAGTAAAACGATCTACAGTCGTTTTCGGACTGCAAAGGTAGTTTGCCCGCCCATGGCTTTTATGCAGAGGGTTGCTATGGAATTTCCACAGGATTTTACCGCGCGGGAGCGGGCACTGCTGGGGGCGCGCTTTGACGAGCTGTACGCCTACGCCACGCCGCAGCCTGCCCGCGGCGTAACGGTCAACGCGCTGCGCTGCACGCCGGAATGGTTCGCGCAGCATGCGGACTTTGACGCAAAGCCGTCCCCATTCTGCCCCACGGCCTTTACGACGGCGGCGGACTTCCGCCCGGGCGGCACGCCTGGCACCACGCGGGCGTGCTCTATGCACAGGAGCCGAGTGCCTGGCCCCCGCTGCGCTGCTGGATGTGCAGCCCGGTATGCGGGTGGCCGACCTCTGCGCCGCGCCCGGCGGCAAGACAAGCCAGCTGGCGGCGGCTCTGCAGGGCAGGGCCTGCTGCTGGCAAATGAATTTGTCGCGGCCCGCGCGGAAATTCTGCGCCAGAATTTGGAGCGGATGGGTGTGGCGAACGCCATCATTACCAACGAGGACACGGCCCGCCTGGCCGCCGCCATGCCCGGCCGGTTTGACCGGGTGCTCGTCGATGCGCCCTGCTCGGGCGAGGGGATGTTCCGCAAGGAGGCCGTCGCCGCCGCCCAGCACAACAACGCCTTAGTGGCGCACTGTGCGGAGCTGGGGCCGAAATTCTCGAAAACGCGGCGGCGCTGCTGGCTCCGGGCGGCGTGCTCGTCTACTCGACCTGCACATTTGCCCCGGCGGAGGACGAGGAACAGATCGCGGCCTTCCTCGCAAAGCACCCCGAGTTCACCCTCTGTGACCTGTCGGCCTGCGGTTTTGGCCGCCCGGGCGAGGGCAACCGCGCCCCGGACCACCCGGACTTCCACGCCGAATATACCCGCCGCATCTGGCCTGCCGACGGCGGCGAGGGGCATTTTATGGCGAAGCTGCAAAGGCAGCCGACGCCGACGCGCCCACCCCGCCGAAAGTCAAGCCGCCCAAGGCGCTGAAAGCTCCGGCGGAATGGCTCGACTTTGCCAAGACCTACTTCCCGGCGCTGGCTCTCGCCCGCTGGCCGGGCGGGGGGCTGCTGCCGCGCCGGGTAGCGAGACGCTGAACACCGCGAAGCTGCGCGCCGTGCGCGGCGGCGTGCTGGTGGGCAGCGTGCTGAAAAAGCGGTTCCAGCCCGCCCACGCGCTGTTCATGGCCTATGGTACCCAGTGTACGAACCGCGAGGAGCTGACCCTGGCCGATCCGCGCACCGCCGCCTGGCTGCGGGGCGAGGAGATCGACGCCGCCACCGCGCAAAACGGCTGGTGCGCCGTGCTGGTGGACGGTTTTCCGCTGGGCGGCGGCAAGGTCAGCGGCGGCCGCATCAAAATCATTATCAAAGGGTCTGCGGAATCTGCAATAATCCGCTGCGGCCCTCTTGAAAAGCACGACCTGTTGTGCTATAATAATTTACTGGTAATTATCGGCTGCAACGCCGTTGCCTGTGTGAATACAAATTAGGGGATTTTTCCATGTCCGGACATAGCAAATGGAATAACATCAAACGTAAAAGAAAAGACCGACGGCGCCCGCGCCAAGGTTTTCACCAAGATCGGCCGTGAGATCGCCGTTGCCGTTAAGGAGGGCGGCGGCAACCCTGCTTCCAACTCCTGGCTGCCCTGATCGCCAAGGCCAAGGCCAACAGCGTGCCCAACGACAACATCCAGCGTATCATCAAGCGCGCCGAGGGCGGCGACAAGACCGAGTACGAAGCAATGACCTACGAGGGCTACGGCCCCGGCGGCATCGCCGTCATGGTCGAGACCCTGACCGATAACCGCAACCGCACGGCTGCCAACATGCGCCACTACTTTGATAAGTTCGGCGGCAACCTGGGCCAGATGGGCTGTGTCGGCTTCATGTTCACCCAGAAGGGCGTCATCGTCGTTGACCTGGAGGACAAGGACCCGATGAGCTGATGATGGACGCGCTGGACGCTGGTGCTGACGATTTCGATGCAGGCGAGGATGCCGCCGAGGTCACCACCAGCCCCGAGAACTTCACCGCTGTCTGCGATGCGCTGGAGAAGAAGGGCTACAAGTTCATCTCCGCCGACGTGGCACAGGTGCCTTCCACCACCACCACGCTGACCGACCCCGACCAGCTGGTCCAGATGGGCAAGCTGCTGGATGCCCTGGACGACGACGACGACGTGCAGAACGCCTGGCACACCCTGGAGAACGAGGAAGACCTCGACCGCTAAACCACAGAATGCAAAAGAGAGTGAAGGGCAACTTTTGCTCTCTTTTTGTACGGCAGAACGGTAGGGGCCGGGCGTTCCCGGCCCGCAGCGTAGAAATGACCCGAGGCTTTCGGGCTGCCGCAAAGTTCAGGGCCGGGCATGCCCGGCCCATGTTTTTAATTGAAAGGAGCGTTACTATGCCCAAACTCCTTTGCCCGCACTGCCTGCAGCCGCTGGATGACGGCTATCACGGCGACTGCCCCACTGCGGCCGCACATTAGAAAACCGCAACCCCGAGGGCGCACTGCCCTGGCACCCAGCTGGGCGGCAAGTACACCGTGGGCGCGTACCTGAGCGCCGACGGTGACGGCCTGGCCTACCGCGGCGTGCTGAACGACGAAAACGTTTTGTCCTCATCAAGGAATATTTCCCGGTCACGCTCTGCAATGGCCGCAGCGCCGCCGGTGCCCTGATGCCCAAAGAGGAAAAGAGGTCCTGTTCAAGACCAGCCGCATGGACTTCAAGGATCTGTACGATGATCTGAAAAACCTGACCCCTGCCACCGGCCTGTCCACGATTTTGGACGTCATGGAGGAAAACAACACGGTCTACGCTGTGGAGGAAAGCGAAGGGCATGACCCTGTCCCACTACCTGCACCTGCGCAGCCGCACGCTGACCCCGCCGAGGCGCGGACGCTTTACAGCCCATCATGGAGGGCGTGGCCCAGCTGCACCGCTCGGGCCTGATCCACCGCGGCATCTGCCCGGACAATATCCTGCTGCCCATCGACGGTACGGCCCGGCTGACCGGCTACGGCACGCTGGCGCTGCGCACCGGCGGCAGCGAGCTGAAAAGCCAGCTTTACCCCGGCTACGCCGCGCCGGAACAGTACTCCGCCGCCGAGTTCAGCGGCCGCTACACAGACGTGTACGCCCTGGCGGCGGTCTGCTACAAGATGGTCACAGGGCAAACGCCGGTGGCCGCGCCCCAGCGCCGCGTGCGACAGCCTGGAATCCGCCCACAGCCTGGAAGCGGGCGTGCCGACCTGGTTTTCCCAGGTGCTGGCCTGCGCCATGCGGCTGGATCCGGCCAAGCGTATGCAGACCGTGCCCGAATTGATGAGCGCCCTGACTGACCCGAACGTTGCCAACGCAATGTTTGAGCGCGGTGACAACCAGATCAGCACCCGCAAAATTATGGGTGTGTCGCTGGTGGTTATCTTTGTGCTGGTGGTACTGCTGCTCTGGAGCCTGCTGGGCGGCAGCAAGGACGGCACGAGGCCAACATCCACCCCGCAGGCGGTGACGTCCACGGCGGCAGGAGAGCAGCACCGAAAAGCGACGGTGCCGAACCTCGTTGGCCTGCGGTACGCGACCGATATCAAGGGCAACACCGCCTACGACGGCTACCGCATCGTCATGGTAGAACAAAGCTCGGACACAGTGGCCCAGGGCGTGGTCATCAGCCAGGATCCGCCCGCGGGCACGGAAAAGCTGATGGACGACCAGATCATTCAAATCACGGTCAGCAGCGGCCCGAACTTAGTGGAGATGCCGGACATCATCGGCTTCACCCAGGCTAATGCCAGCAAAAGCTGGACGCCCTGGGCATCCAGTACAAGATGGTCATGGTGGACAACGACGGCACGATGGCGGCCGGGTGTGTGGCCAAGACGGATTACCTGGCCGGGACGAAGATCAACACCGAGAATGTCACGGTCATTGTCAGCATCGCCGGTGAGCGGGATGACACGCTGGTGGCGCAGACTGGCAGGGGCCAGGAAACAATGAGGCTTCCCGAGAAGCTGTCACCAGGTGACTGATGAGGGCAGGTTTTCCGTGATACCCCGCTAACGGGTGACCACAGGAACGCCGCCCCTCATCCGGCCTGCGGGGCCACCTTTCAGTCTACGCTAAGAGCCGCCTTCGGCGGTTGCGTCCGACACGCGCTGCGGGCGCAGCCCCAAGGGGAAGGCGAAGCAAAACAAAAAAGAGCAGCCTCTTGCGAGGCTGCTCTTTTTCAGTGCATTTTGGCAATGCCGACGCGGCGAATTAGTCGCTGACGTAGGGCATCAGAGCCATGTAGCGGGCACGCTTGATGGCAACCGTCAGCTCACGCTGATGGAAAGCGCAGGTACCGGTCACACGGCGGGGAATGATCTTAGCGCGCTCGCTCACGTACTTGCGAAGGCGGGGCAGATCCTTGTAATCGATGTGCTCGACGCGGTCAACGCAGAAGGAGCAAACCTTCTTGCGGCCACGATGCATCGGACGAGAAGAACGATCCATAGCCATTGTGGAAACCTCCTTGTTAGAATGATACTTTCGATTGTTAGAACGGCAGGTCGCCCTCATCCTCGATCAGTGCAAAGTCGTCATTGCTGCCGGCAGAATAGCTCGGCGCAGGTGCGGCCTGCACGGCGGGGCGGGGTGCGGGGGCTGCCATGGGGGCGCCGTAACCGGCGTCACCGTTGGATGCGGGGCTCGAGGATTTCGGACCGGCAAAGTTGATGTTGTTTGCCACGACCTCAACAGCCGTGCGATTGGCGCCGGTGTTCTTATCCTGATAGGTGCGGGTCTGCAAACGACCATCGACCACGATCAAAGAACCCTTCTGGAAATACTTGCAGACAAACTCTGCCTGGCGATCCCATGCGACAACGTCGATCCAGTCCGCCTGGCTCTGGCCGTTGGCATCGCGGCGTCCGCGGTCGCAAGCGATACGGAACGAGGCAACGCTTTTGCCGGTCGTCGTCTGGCGAAGCTCCGGGTCACGCGCAAGGCGGCCCATGATTGCAACAACATTCAGCATTTCGGTTTACTCCTTACTCCTCAACAGCAAGAGTCATGCTGCGAAGAACGCCCTCAGTGATCTTGAAAACGCGATCCAGCTCAGCCGGAAATCGGGCTCGCTGGTGAAGCTGATCACCGTGTACACCCCTCGGTCTCATCGTTGATGGGGTAAGCAAGACGCTTCTTGCCCCAATCATCAACAGAATCGATCGTACCATTCGCTGCGATCAGGTTCTTGAACTTGTTGATCAGAGCGTTGGAAGCCTCTTCGTCGAGGTTCGCGGTGGTAACCATCATGGTTTCGTACTTAGCCATATTCTGTGCACCTCCTTTTGGACATTAGGCCTTCTCTTTTAACGGAAAAGACAAGGATAACCGTGTGATTTCACACAGCATCTAATTATAGCAGGTAAATCGCCGTTTGTCAATGCCAAATCTGCCCTGCGCGGTACAAAATTGCGGATTTTTAAAAACCTTGTACAATCCGTGAAAATGTCCTATTGCTTTTTCCGCCTGCTTTGCTATAATAGGCTTTATAATGCACTACCCTTGCAATAAAAGAAATGGAGCGTTCGTATGAGAATCGTGGTCGTCGGCCCGGCAAAGTCGGCCGCCCTGACCGCCCAGCTTACGGCGGAAAACAACGACATCGTTGTCATCGACCAGAATCCTGAACTGATCGAGGATATCGTAAACATCTATGATGTGCGCGAGTGCCCGGCAATGGCGGCTGCTATGAGGTCCAGAAGGAAGCCTTCGAGGACGGCGCAGACCTGCTTATCGCCACCACGTCCAGCGACGAGATCAACATTCTGGCCTGCCTGGTCGCCAAAAACTGGGCACCCAGCACACCATCGCGCGTATCCGCAACCCGGAGTACGAAAGCAGCTGCACTTTATGCGCGACGAACTGGCCTGTCGATGGTCGTCAACCCGGAGAAGGCCACCGCGCGGAAATCGCCCGCGTGCTGCGCTTCCCACGGCCATCAAGCGCGAGCAGTTCTGCCGCCAGCGGTTCGAGTTGATTGAGTATCGCCTGGCCGACGACAACCCGCTGGTGGGTCTGCAGCTGGCCGATCTCTACCGCAACATCCGTGTAAAAATTCTGATCTGCGCTGTCGCCCGCGGCAGCGAGACCATCATCCCCACCGGCTCGACCACCTTGCAGGCGGGGATAAGATTTACCTGACGGCCTCGGCCCGCGATCTGGAATCCTTCTTCCGCAAGCTGAACCTCTTCAAAGCAAAGCCAACAACGTGATGATCGTCGGCGCAAGCCGGATGACCTACTACCTCGTCAAGGAATTGCAGGACATCCAGAAGCGCGTGACCGTTATTGACAGCAACGCCGCTCGCTGCCAGGAAATGAGCGAAAAATTCCCCGGTGTGCTGGTCATCCACGGCGACGGTGCCGACGCCGAGCTGCTGAGCGAGGAACGCATCACCGACATGGACGCCTTTGTGGCGCTGACCGGCTTGGACGAGACGAATATCATCCTGGCCATGTACGCCTCCCCAGATGAACTCCTGCAAGGTTGTGGCCAAGATCAACCGCAACTCCTTTGCCGAGCTGGCGACCGCCAGGGCATGGTGGACAGCGTCGTTTCCACGGCGTCCGTCACGTCGGAGGCCATCCTATGTACGTCCGCGCCATGCAGAACAGCTTTGAGTCCGAGAACATCAAGACGCTGCACAGCCTGGTGGGCGGCCGGGTCGAGGCGCTGGAATTTAACGTTGCGTTGGCCTGCCTTCATCGGTGTACCGTTGAAAGATTTGATCCTGCGCAAGGGCCTGCTGGTGGCGGGCATCGTGCGCCGCAACGGCCAGCCGGTCATTCCCTCCGGCAACGACGCCCTTCAGGAGGGCGACGACGTGGTCATCGTCACCACCGACACGACGCTGCACTTCGCTGCGCGATATTGTGGTAAAGTGAGGGCACAGCCATGAACTATAAAATGGTAGGGTTTGTGCTGGGGCGCATCTTCTTAATTGAAGCGGTGCTCATGCTCTTCCCATGGGTGTGCCGCCCTCTATGGCGAGTGGAATATCATCCTCGCGTTCCTGTGGCCCGCGCTGATTTTGCTGGCACTGGGCTTGGTGACGAGCCTGCGCACGCCCAAAACACAAAAATTTATGCCCGCGACGGCCTTGCTATCGTGGCGTTGGTCTGGGTGCTGATGTCGGTTTTGGCGCGCTGCCCTTTGTGATTTCGGCGAGTACCGTCCTTTGTGGATGCGCTCTTTGAGACAGTCTCCGGCTTCACGACGACCGGCTCTACGATTCTGACCGACGTCGAGGCCCTGAGCCATGGCACACTGTTCTGGCGCAGCTTTTCCCACTGGATCGGCGGTATGGGCGTGCTGGTGTTCGCCATGGCTGTGCTGCCCATGACCGACGGCCGCGCCATGCACCTGATGCGCGCCGAGGTGGCCCGACCTGCGGGAAAATTTCAGCAAATTGAGCGACAGTGCGAAGATTCTGTATGCCATCTATCTGGTGCTGACCGTCATTGAGGTAATTATGCTCTGCGCGGGCGGTATGCCGCTGTTTGACTCACTCATCCACGCCTTCGGCACGGCGGGCACAGGCGGATTCAGCAACAAGGCGCTGAGCGTCGGCGCGTACAACAGCCCTATTTTGAGGTCGTCATCGGTGTATTCATGCTGCTGTTCGGCATCAACTTCAACCTCTATTATTTCTGTTGCTGCGTCATTTTAAAGAGGCATTTGCGTCCGAGGAAATGCGCGTCTACTTGGGTATCGTGGCGTTCTCGACACTGACCATCACGGCCAACATTGCCAGTATGTATGACAGCGTCGGTACAGCGCTGCGCACGGCGTTCTTCCAGGTGGCGTCCATCGTCACGACCACCGGCTACGCCAATGGCAGACTTCAACCCTGGCCGACCTACTCCCGCGTCGTCATCGTGATTCTGATGTTTGTGGGTGCGTGCGC
>SCPP01000151.1_pt1 | contig 42041 bp, 73 predicted proteins | sample 6106811 | NCBI WGS metagenome assembly SCPP01 (sample SAMN10720449, study PRJNA508395) | human gut metagenome | isolation source: Participant 2 stool, 15 month | host: Homo sapiens | collected 2018
ATTAACTGCCGCCATGCATACAGAATCTAATGAAATTTTAGATGCATTTCGTGCCAGAAAGATTTATATTGATCGAAAACCTACCATTGAAAGAAGGTGTGTTTGAACTGTTCGTACAATATGCAAGATTGGGAAAAGCAAATGAAACGTTATATATTGTACTGGAAGATTTAAAAGCATGCTCCTTATCAAGGAAGAAACGACCGTTGTAAATGAACAAAAAATCAAAGAAGTTAAGTAAAGGGAAAAAGTGGGCTTTGCGCATTATAGCAGCTGTTGCATTTGGATTGGTCATTTTAGGTGTGAGTGGCACTTACGGACTTTGCAATGGGATTTGTAAAGGGCTGGTTTTCCTAAAGTTTAATATAGGGGTTTTAGAGTTATGAAACAATTAAAACCGGATACCACATGTATTCATGCTGGTTATGAAAAAAAATGGAGAACAGAGTAGTACCAATTGCACAAAGTACTACATATACATATGACAGTGCGGAAACCATGGGAAATTGTTGACCTGGAAGCAGAAGGTTTTTCTACACGTTTAGCCAATCCAACTTTGGATGCTGTAAGAGAGAAAATTGCTGCTTTAGAGGTGGAGTAGGAGCAATGATTACTTCATCAGGACAAGCTGCTTCCACAATTGCAGTTTGAATATTTGCCATGCAGGTGACCATATGGTTTGCTGTAGCGCAATTTATGGCGGTACTTTTAACTTGTTTTATAAAACATTAAAAGAGTTGGGAATTGAAGTAACCTTTTGCAGCCGGATGCAACAGCTGACCAAATTAACGCTGCTTTTCGCGATAATACCAGATGCGTATTTGTTGAAACATTATCAATCCGTCATTGGTGGTAACAGATATTGCATTATATGCAGATTGCGCTCATGCACATAAAGTGCCTTTAATTGTAGACAATACATTTCCTACTCCAATCAACTGCCGTCCGTTTGAATTTGGTGCTGATATTGTAGTACATTCTACTTCCAAATATATGGATGGTCACGCTGTACAGTTGGGCGGAGCTATTGTGGACAGCGGTAATTTTGACTGGACAAATGGAAAATTCCCTGAATTTACAGAACCGGATGAATCCTATCACGGTGTGATTTATGCTGAACGTTTTGGTAATGCTGCATATATTGTAAAGGCACGTACTCACTTAATGCGCGATTTTGGGCACAAGCAGCACCGCAAAATGCATTTCTATTAAATTTAGGTTTGGAAACTTTGGCATTGCGTATGGAACGTCATTGCTCCAATGCGCAGACGGTTGCTGAGTTTTGAAAATCATCAAAAGTGGAATGGATTAACTATCTGGCTTAAAAGCAATCCTTATTATGAACTTGCACGAAATATATGCCAAATGGTACGTGCGGTGCGTTATTTCATTCGGTGTAAAAGGCGGAAGAGAAGAAGCAGCTAAATTTATGGAAGGACTGAAACTTGCTTCCATTGTTATTCATGTTGCAGATTTACGCACATGTGTATTGCATCCTGCCAGCACGACTCACACGTCAATTATCAGATGCACAGCTAGAAGAAGCTGGTGTAAAAGCGAATATGATTCGTTTATCTGTTGGTATTGAAAATCCTCAAGATATTCTGGACGATTTATCTCAAGCTTTAGAGCAATTATAAACAAAATAGTATGACTTTTGTAAAGAGCGTAAAGTTACGCTCTTTCTTTATTACACAAAATATGGTTAAAATAATTAGAATATCAATGATGATGATTGAAAATATTCTGAAAATTCATTGTATATTTATAAGTTTTCATTGGAATTTTCTTTCATACCTGATTGCAATGTGCTATAATATATTAAATTTTAATCTATTAAACTATCAAAAATTGGAGTTGAATATATATGAGTGAAATCAACCAACGTGTTGTATGTAACGGTGTAGATTTTCAAAGTATTCAAAATACAAATTTTAAGACAATGAGAATCTCCGTTCATTTTATGTTACCAATAGATAAAACCATATTTCTGCTAATGCTGTTTTACCTGCATTATTATGCCGTGCAAGTAAAGAGTATCCCGATTACACAAAATTAAGTCAGCGCCTTTCAATTATATGGTGCAAGCCTCAATGCAGAAGTACAAAATGGGGGATACTCAGTTGTTGAGTATTTCTACTGTAGGGTTGGCAGATCAATTTACACTAAACGGAGAATCTGTTTCAAAGGAACTGGCAGAATTGCTGTGTAGTATTATTTTTGATCCTCCTTTGAAAACGGTACTTTCCGTCAGGGAAGATTTCAATCAAGAAATACGCCAAACGGTAGAATTAATTGATTCGGAATTCAATGATAAACGAATTTATGCGAAACATCGCTGTGAAGAAATTATGTGTAGTAAAGAGCCATATGGTATTCCGCGTTTTGGTTCTAAAGATGCAGTTCGTGCATTACAGCCAAATGATTTAAAAAGAAGCCTGGTCTTATTTGATTGCTCATGCTCGCATTCGTATTATGGCATTGGCAATCCTGACTTGGTATTTCAAGGGTTTCAAACTGCATTTGAGAAAGTGGACCGCAGCAAGGTGGTTACTTGTTCTTCAGACATTATTACAGATGTAGCAGAAGTAAAAGATATTAGTGAGAGTATGGATATGGCTCAGTCTAAATTGGTTATGGGCTTCCGTACTCAAATTGCTGCACCGCAAAAGAGATGGTTGCAGCAAGATTAATGACTGCAATGTTCGGCGGTACACCACATTCCAAACTATTTTAAATGTTAGAGAAAAATGAGTCTTTGCTACTATTGTGCTGCCAGATATAACAGTAACAAAGGCATTATGACTGTGGAAAGCGGTGTAGAAACTCAAAATATTGAAGCGGCTAAAAATGAGATTTTAAATCAACTGAAGAAATGAAGCGTGGTAACTTTTACAGAGGAAGAACTTCAATCGGCAAAATTGAGCATATGTAACAGTTACCGTACCATAGGAGATTATTTGGGCAGTACCGAAAGCTGGTATATCTCTCAAATTTTTATGCCGGATACCCAAACCGGAACAGGCTGCGGAAGAAATCAGTAAAGTAACTCGTGAGGAAATCATTGCAGCTGCACAAAAGTAACACTGGATACTCATTTACCGTTTGGTTGGAACTGAAGAGGAGTGATATTATGTCTTTACAAACCATTACTGGAAAACGTGTCGGAGACACTTTACTATAAATTAGAACACCCGTCCGGATTGACTGTTTTATTTATCCAAAAGAAAACAGCAATTCTACGTATGCAGTATTTGGAACAAAATACGGTTCTATTGACAATCAATTCCGCCGTTCTGACGAAGATACTGTTCACACAGTGCCGGAGGTATTGCGCACTTTTGGAGCATAAATTATTTGAAAGTGAAGATGGAGACGCCTTTGCGCGTTATGCAAAAACAGGCGCTTCTGCTAACGCATATACGTCTTTTGATATGACTTGCTATTTATTTTCTTGTACGGAAAATGTAGAAGCGTCCTTGAAATTTTATTGACTGTGTCCAGTCCCGATTTTACGGAACAAACCGTTCAAAAAGAGCAGGGATTATAGGACAGGAAATTCGTATGTATGACGATGACCCTCAATGGCGTGTGATGTTTAATTTATTGGGTGCTTTATACCATACACACCCAGTTAAAATCGATATTGCAGGAACCGTTGAAAGTATTTCATATTACCCTGAATTGTTGTATCAGTGCTACCATACTTTTATGATCTGCATAATATGGCTTTATGTGGCGGGCAATATCGATAAAGAAACCGTATTAAAACTGGTTGATCAATATTGTAAACCGGCCCAGCCATTTGCTGTAGACCGTGTATTTGAGGAAGAGCCGCGCAGTATTGTAAAGAATAAAGTGACTCAAGCATTATCTGTTGCAACCCCTTTATTCCAATTCGGTTTTAAGGAAGAAGCAGGTAAAACAGAAGAACTGTGAAAGAGTTGGCTGCTGTTGAACTATTGCTGGAAATTTTAGCCTCAGAAGCATCTCCTTTGTTCCGTGAGTTGCAGCAGTCTAACTTAATCAATGAATCTTCTTTCAGCTATGAATTTTTTGAAGGTCCCGGCTATGCAAGCGTGATTTTGCAGGAGAATCAAAGAATCCTGACCAAGTTGCAGAATGCATCGTAAAAGAAGTAAATCGCTTAAGAAATGAAGGAATTCCAAAGGAAGATTTTGAAAGAGCAAAGAAAGCAATTTACGGACGAAATGTTGCAGCATTAAACAGTTCAGAGACAATTGCAAACTGCTTAATTGCGCTTTCTTTCAACCGTGAATTGTTTGAGTATATTGATGCATTGGCAGAAATTACATTGAAGAGGTAACTGCAAGTTTGCAGACACATATGTTGGAGAAATATGCAGCCTTATCTATTGTTGAGCCAATTACCCCTATGGAGAAGCAAAATAATGAGTCATGTTGAATTCCCCGGTTTGGGTTGGAGTTTTGATATCAACTCAACCGCCTTTCGATTGATCTTTTGAAATTAAATGGTATGGATTGCTTATTGCAACCGGTTTTATTAGCGGTTATCTATGCAATGTTTATGTGTAAAAAATGAATATCAACCGTAGCAGATTACTGGACATTATTATTGTGGGTTTAATTGCCGGTGTGATTGGCGCCCGCTTATATTATGTTATCTTTTATCCGGGCGATAAATTTATCAAAGACCCTATCAGCATCTTCTATATTCATGAAGGCGGATTAGGTATCTACGGTGGTATTATAGGTGCCTTATTGGTTGGAGGTCTATTTGCAAAATTCCGAAAACAAAATGTGTTTGCAGTGTTAGACGTCGGTGTTCTCGGTTTTGATTGGACAAGCAATCGGACGCTGGGGTAACTTTGTCAACCAAGAAGCATTTGGCGGTCCAACATCTATGCCTTGGGGTATGGTAAGTGAAAATACTCTGGCAGTTTGTCCTGATTCCCCTGTACATCCTTGTTTTTCTATGAATCCATGTGGTGTGTTTTAGGATTCATTGTACTTCATATTTTACTACAAAATTCCGTCAATACGATGGACAAACCTTTTATTATATTTAATCTGGTACGGAACAGGAAGATTTTTATCGAAGCATTGAGAACAGACAGTTTATATGTACCGTATCTTCCAATTAAAATATCCCAGCTGGTAGCTATTGTGACAATTTTGGCGGGAATTGTTTTGCTTATTGTATTCCGCAATCGAAGAATTCTGGCTGGATGCGGTCTCAAGCAAGTGATGGCTGCGAATGTAGAACGGGTTGCTGCCATGAATCCCGTTTCTAAGTTTGAGGCTTCAGAGAAAAAGATCACCATAAAAAGAAACACATCATAAAGAGCATAAAGATTCGCATGATACAAAAAGAAAGCATGTTTCGGAAGCGGTAGAAGAGGAATCAACCGTGCAGGATCAAACACCTTCTATTCCCACAGCATCACAGGAAAATGTTTCTGGGGAAGAACATGCAGATAACGAAATTGAAGTGGACAATCAAGTCATTCATGATTATTGATAATCAACCTACGGAAGAAACAACCAAACAATTAGATGAAAAGACAGCAAAGGAGCAAATCAAAATGGCGACAATCATTAATGGAAAAGAAGTATCTGCAAAGGTAAAAGAGCAAGAGTTGCGGAAGAAGTAAAACAACTAAAAGAAAAGGGGTTCATCCCGGTTTGGCGGTTGTGATTGTTGGTGAAGATCCCGCTTCCAAAACATACGTAAAAATAAAAAGCTGGCATGTCAGGCAGTTGGAATTCATTCGGAAGAATATGCGTTACCGGCAGAGACCACTCAAGAAGAATTAGTGGATTTGGTACACAAACTAAATGAAAACAAGATATTGACGGTATTTTGGTACAGTCTCCATTACCAAAGGGTTTGATGAGCAATTGGTAATTGAAAATATCAATCCTGCAAAAGATGTGGATGCGTTTCATCCCGTAAACGTGGGACGTATTATGATTGGTGACTATAGCTTTTACCATGTACTCCTGCAGGCGTTATTGAGCTGATTCATTCCACAGGTGTTTCTATCAAAGGAAAACGCTGCGTGGTTATTGGTAGAAGTAATATTGTGGGCAAACCAATGTCTATGCTTTGCTGCATGAACATGGTACCGTTACCATATGCCATAGCCGTACTGAAAATTTAGCAGAAGTATGCAGTCAGGCAGACATTTTAGTAGCTGCGGTGGGAAAAGCAAAATTTGTGACCGCAGATATGGTAAAGGACGGAGCAGTCGTAATTGATGTGGGTATGAACCGTGATGAAAATGGAAAATTATGCGGCGACGTTGATTTTGATGCGGTAGAGAAAAAGCATCTTTTATTACTCCTGTTCCGGGTGGTGTTGGTCCTATGACCATTGCAATGTTGCTGAAAAATACAGTGACTGCTGCAAAACAAAGAGCAGGTATTGCTCAGTAAAATTGAGATATATTAATGGGTATGAAACATGGATTACCTTTTAAAATGATAAATTCTCCGGAAGATTTGCGCAAAATCCCAGTTCGTAAACTTCCCATGCTTTGTCATGAAATTCGTGAAAAATAATAAGTGCTGTTTCGACAACGGCGGTCATTTAGCTTCTAATCTTGGCGTAGTGGAACTTACGGTTGCACTTCATCGTGTATTTGATGTACCCAATGACGCGATTGTTTGGGATGTGGACATCAATCTTATGCACATAAAATATTAACGGGAAGAAAAGACGAAATCGGTGGATTGAGAACCAAAGACGGCATTTCCGGTTATCCAAAGCGCAGTGAAAGTAAATATGATGCGTTTGATGTTGGTCATGCCAGTACTTCTATTTCCGCTGCTTTGGGTATTGCACAGTCAAAACGGCTGCATAAACGGGATGATCATGTCATTGCAGTGATTGGGGATGGTGCATTAACAGGTGGTATGGCGTATGAAGGATTAAACAATGCGGGCAGATATACAAGAAACTGCTATAAGAATTTCATTGTTATTTTAAATGACAATAAAATGTCTATTTCTCGCAATGTAGGTTCTATGTCGCGCTATCTTACAAGTATTCGTACGGAGCCATCCTATTTGCAGGCAAAAGGAAATGTAGAAAAGCGCTGGATCATTTGCCTGTGATTGGCGCTCCTATGTACCGCGTTGTAAAAATCAAAGAAAATTGTAAAACAAATGCTTTACAATACTACAATTTTGAAGACATGGGCTTTGCTTACTACGGTCCGTTTGATGGTCATAATGTAGAAAATTTAATTCACGTACTGGAAAATGCAAAACGTATGCATCAGCCTGTGCTGCTGCATATGGTTACCAATAAAGGAAAAGGATATGTATTTGCAGAAGAACGCCCGGATACATTCCATGGTGTTTCCAAATTCGAGGTGGCAACAGGAGAAGGTTCTGCTGTTTCGGGGAATCGTTTTCCAATACATTCGGAGAGCATATTTGTAAATTGGCAGAGGAAAATGACCAAATTTGTGCTATTACTGCCGCAATGCAAACAGGTACGGCGTTGAATGAATTTGGTATTCGATTTCCCAAACGCTTTTGATGTGGGTATTGCAGAGGAACACGCCGTTTGTTTTGCAGGTGGTCTGGCAGCAGGCGGTTCTTTGCCTGTATTTGCAGTTTATTCTACATTTTTGCAGCGCGGGTATGACCAAATTATTCATGACGTGGCAATTCAGAACGTAAAAGTGGTATTCGCCATAGATCGTGCGGGTATTGTAGGAGAAGATGGCGAAACACATCAAGGTGTATTTGATGTTGCTTTTGAATACGGTACCGAATTTAACTGTATATTCTCCTGCGTATTATGATGAACTGCGTATGGATTTGGATACAGCAGTGAAAGAATGTGACGGCGCGGTTGCAGTTCGCTATCCAAGAGGAAAAGAGTTATACAAACCGTTCGATTTTCAGATAACGGGAAATTCCTTTGACTGCTACGGAGATGAGTCTGTAGAACATGTGATTGTTACCTATGGACGCATTTTTCCAATGCATGTCTTGCTTTGGAAGAATTAAAAGTCGCGGAATATCTGTGCGTATTATTAAATTAAACCGTATAAAGCCTGTTGATAAAGCTGCTGTTTTGGAGGCTGCAAAGGCAAAATATCTGTACTTTTTGAAGAAGGAATTCAACAAGGCGGGTTGGCAGAACACTTTATTTTTGCTGCATGATACTGAGTTTAAAGGAGTTATCATGTAACCGCTATCGATAATCAATTTGTAAAACAAGCTACCATGAAAGAGGCGCATCAACTGTTGAAATTGATAAAGACAGCATGGTAGAAACCATAGTATCGGAGTGCACATTGTGAGTGAGAAAAACGCTTAGATTGTTTATTATTTGACATGGGTTTGGCTGAAAGCAGAGAAAAAGCCAAAACCTTAATCATGATGGGACAAGTATATGTAGATAATCAAAAATCCGATAAACCCGGAACACCTGTCCCAGAAGATGCAAAATTGAAGTGCGCGGCGGCGGATTGCCTTATGTCAGCCGCGGTGGATTAAAACTGGAAAGCCATGCATACCTTTGATGTTTCATTGAAAGATAAAATTTGTATGGATATTGGTGCTTCCACAGGCGGATTTACCGATTGCATGTTGCAAAACGGCGCAAAAAGGTATATTCTATTGACGTAGGCTACGGACAGCTTGCGTGGAAATTAAGGACAAATCCGAATGTAGTAAATTTAGAACGCACCAATGTACGCTATATCACTAGGGAGCAAGTACCTGATGATATCGACTTTGCCAGTGTGGATGTTTCTTTTATCTCTTTGGCATTAGTTTTGCCTGTTGCTTACCAATTTCTGACCGAACAGGGCGAAATGGTGTGCTTAATCAAACCGCAGTTTGAAACAGGAAAAGAAAAGTAGGAAAAAGGGCGTAGTACGTGACCCTGCCGTGCATGAAGAGGTTATTGAAAAATTCGCAATTTTGTTTTGAAACAGGGATTTTCTGTCATTGATATTACCTTTTCTCCTGTGAAAGGCCCTGAGGGAAATATTGAATATTTAATTTATATTCGCAAATCTGAGCATCCTGAAGATATGTCTCATATGGATATTTCATCCTTGGTTGCACAATCACATCAGCAATTAAATGGCGGTGAATCATAATGAAATTTGCAGTTATCCCAAATTTGAGTAAAAAGATGCTCGCAAATATACTTTGCAAAGCATTGAAATTTTACATCGTCTTGGTGCTGAACTTTTCATGCATGATGAGATGAAGGGAATTTGAACATCAGCCGGTTACTTTTATCAGGAAATTGAGGAATTAATGGAACACTGTGATATTGTTATCGCCATTGGTGGAGACGGTACAATTATACATGCTTCCAAATATTTCAGCTTCCAACAAACCTGTACTTGGTATTAATGTTGGTCGTCTCGGTTATGTTGCCGGACTGGAGACCAATGAATTGTGTAGTTTAGAACGTTTGATGGTAGGAGACTATACAGTGGAAGAACGTATGATGCTTGAAGTTTCTTTTATCAAAATGGTCAAAACAAACGTATCAAGTTTTAAATGATGCAATTGTCGCACGAGGTTCTTTATCCCGCATTTTAGATTTAACAGTTTCTTATCAGCATGAAACCGTTTGCCAATATCGAGCTGATGGGTTGATTGTCAGCACACCTACAGGCTCTACTGCTTATTCCTTTTCAGCAGGCGGTCCTGTGATGGATCCTACAATGGAAGCTATTCTGCTAACTCCCATATGTCCCCATTCCATATTTGGACGTACTGTTGTATTTGGTGCGGATACAGAGTTGTTTATATCGGCAACATCTCAGTATAACAGCGATATGATTTTAACCCTGGACGGAGACTGTGTGGCTCATATGGAAGAAAATGAAGTAATACAAATCAAACGTTCTTCACTGACTACAAAGCTGATTAAATTAAAACATCGCAATTTTTATGAAGTCGCCAGAGAAAAGCTTGGTGAAAGGAGTACTTCTAATGAAAGCGAAACGTCATGCTAAATTGCTGGAATTGATTCATAACAATGATATTTATACACAGGAAGATTTAATGCGACATCTGCAGTCAGCAGGATTTGACGTAACACAGGCAACCGTTTCCAGAGATATTAAAGAATTGCGTCTTATAAAATGCTTTCCGGAAATGGAAAGTACAAGTATTCTACGGGAAAAGAACCAACAAGACCAACACCACCAAAATTTGACTCATTATTTGCAGATGCTATCGAGTCCATTGAACCTGCAATGAACATGATTGCAGTAAAATGTATGCCGGGTATGGCACAGGCAATTTGTGTTGCCTTGGAGGCAATGTATTTGTCAGGTATTGTAGGTACGTTAGCCGGAGATGATACCATTTTATTTTATGTAAAGATATTGTAGCAGCCAATGAAACAACCGTTCAATTAAAGAATATTATGCGTGGGTAGGTGAATGCTGTGCTTTCACAATTATATATTGAAAATGTTGCAGTCATTGAAAAGCAACCATTGAATTCCATAAAGGATTTAATATCTTAACAGGTGAAACCGGCGCCGGAAAATCCATTATTATTGATTCCATGCATGGTATTTTGGGAGAACGCACATCCAAAGATATGATTCGAAATGGAGCAGGGCAGCTTTGTCAGTGGGTTGTTCACCGACTTAACCGAACAAGCAATCAATAAGTTAAGGGAACTGGGGTTTGAACCGGAAGAGGATGGCTCTGTTTTGGTACAGCGAACCATTCAGGTAGAAGGAAAAGTACTTGCAGAATTAATGGACGCCCTGCTACCGTTTCCGCTTTAAAAGAACTGGGAAAAACATTAATGAATATTCATGGTCAGCATGAAAGTTATCATTTGCTTTCTCCCGAACTCCATATTCATTATATTGATGAATCGGGTGATTTAAACACATTGGTAAAGGAATACCGTAGTGTGTATCAGCAGTTAAAACAGATTCAGTCTGAAATAGGGGCACATGCAACCGACGAAGCGGAAAAGCTGCGTCGTATCGATTTGCTGACGTATCAAATTGAAGAATTGGAACAAGCTAATTTGCGTGAAAATGAAAAGAGCAACTAATGGAGCGCAAAACTGCCATGATGCACGCTGAGAAAATTGCCTCAGCCATTACTGCAGCAAAAGCTGCTCTTGACGGAGATGAATCATTCGATGGTGTTTTGTCTACACTGACTGCAATCACCGCTTCTTTACAGGATTCAGAGCAATATTTACCTGCATTAAATCCAATCATCCAAAATTACACGAATTATCTTATGGGTTGGAAGATGTCAGTGAAGCGTTACGGGAACAGGAATCTCAAATTGAATTTGATGCATCCGAACTGCTTGAAATCGAAACTCGTTTGGATTTACTATACCGCTTGTCCATTAAATACGGACAAACGACAGAGGAAATGTTAGCGTTTTTGAAAAATGCAGACAAGAATTAAATCAAATCAATCATTCCGAAGAAACATTAATTCAATTAAACGAAACGTATGAAATCTTAAAGGAAAAAGCAATTCGGTTAGCCAAACAATTGTCTGACAAACGTAAAAACAGCAGAGCAATTTACAAAAAGGTAAAGCATGAATTGCAGTTTTTAAATATGCCCGGCATTGAGTTTCAGGTAGAACAAGAGAGAGTTCCTCTTAACAGCAACGGCTGTGATAAGATTCAGTTTCTTATTTCAGTCAATCCGGAGAACCCGCAAAACCAATTGCCAAGATAGCATCTGGCGGTGAGTTGTCCCGTATTATGCTGGCCATACAAAACCGTACTGTTCTGCCCATGATGATCTGGACACTCATGATTTTGATGAAGTTGATACAGGTATCAGCGGCAGCGCTGCTCAAAAGTAGGTTTAAAATTACACGAAGTATCCAAATATGCTCAGGTGATATGTATTACACATTTGGCGCAAATTGCTTGTTTGGCCGATTATCATCTTCTAATTCAAAACAGGTTACAAATCATAAAACCTATACGCAGGTAATACCATTGAGTAAAGAGGCTCAAACAAAAGAAATTGCTCGTATGATTGGCGGTGAAGCAATCACACCATTGTTACTGCAGAACGCACAAGAGATGATTGACTCTGCCAAACAACTGAAAGTATAAGCAGTTTATTCGGTAGCTTGACTTGACAATATAAATATGTTTCATTATAATATTTTATTAATAGCATTGATGGAAAAGAAGATTTACTGTTACTGGTACAGAGAATTTCGCGATTGGTGCGAGCAAATACAGGGTAGTCTGAACATACATTCCTGAGCTGCTGTCCTGAACTTATATCAGTGACATGCCGTGTCTGCATCGTTACAGCTAAGGTATATTTTATACCTGTAAGGCCATGCTTGTGAGAGTATGGTAAACTGAGGTGGTACCGCGATTGATTCGCCCTTCTGCATAATTTGTAGGCTTTTTATATCCCTGCAAAAGACGTCATAAATTGTAATTTAGGATAGATTATGGGAGTTTTGATCAACTACAGGAAAGAGGATTAATTCGCCCAAACAACAAACGAAGAAAAAAATTAAAGAATTGCTGAACAATGATAAAGTAACGTTTTACATTGGTTTTGACCCTACCGCAGACAGTCTGCATGTAGGTCATTTTGTACAAATCATGGTCATGTCTCACTTGCAAAAGCGCATACTCCAATTGCGCTGTTTGGCGGAGAACCGGCATGGTGGGGATCCATCAGAAAACCGAAATGCGTAAAATGCTGACAAAGGAAGAGATTTTCATAATATCAGTTGTTTTCAAAAGCAGATGTCACGCTTGATTGATTTTTCAGATGGAAAAGCAATTATGGCAAACAATGCAGACTGGCTGTTGAATTTAAACTATATTCAATTTTGCGTGAAGTCGGTGTTCATTTTTCCGTGAACAGGATGCTGTCTTTGAATGCTATAAACAACGTTTAGAAAGAGGGCTTTCTTTCTTTGAACTAAACTATATGCTTATGCAAAGCTATGACTTTTGGAATTAAATCGCAGATACAACTGCGTTATGCAATTGGGCGGAGATGACCAATGGAGCAACATCATAGGCGGTGTGGAACTGGTACGTCGTTCTGACCAAAAGAAGTATATGGAATGACCTTTACACTGTTGACCACAAGTGAAGGAAAAAAGATGGGCAAGACAGAAAAGGCGCTGTTTGGCTCAATCCTGAAAAACCAGTTTTGATTTCTATCAATATTGAGAAATGTAGATGACGCTGATGTCATCAAATGTTTGAAAATTCTTACTTTCTGCCAAATGGAACAAATCAATGAATATGCAAAAAGAAGGCAGTGAATTAAATGCTGTGAAAGAAGTACTTCTGCATATGAAGTTACAAAATTGATTCATGGAGAGGAAGAAGCAGCAAAGGCACAAGAAGGCGCTCTCGTGCTTTGTTTGGTTCCGGTGCAAATACAGATAATATGCCTTCTACTACTTTAACTGCTTCTGACTTTGCAGATGGTCAATTGGGCATTTTGGATATGCTTTATGAAAGCGAATTTAGCTCCTTCCAAGAAAGAAGGTCGTCGCTGGTAGAACAAGGAGGAATTTCTGTCAATGATGTAAAAAATTACCAACCCTACAGAACAATTTACGGCAGAAAACTTTAAAGACGGCTTTAATTGTGAAAAAGGGTAAAAAAGTATTCCATAAAATTGTGTTGTCATAAAGAGAAGCTGTAAAAACAAAGCTTGCATTCTAGCAGGCTTTGTTTTTGCGTTATAAGTCGAGGTGAATCTATGAAGAAATACTGGCAATGTTTATTGCCGCCTGTTGCTGCCGGAGCTTTATGTTTGATTGTCTTTGCGATATTTCAATTATTTCCGTTTGCACAACGAACGTTATCTTGGTGATATGAACCAACAGGTAGTGCCTTTGTTGCTGGACTTGAAAAATGTATTGGTCAGTCCGATTTATTTTAAATATGGCCAATGCAGGTGGTACCAGTTTTGGGAATGCTATTATTTTTGTATCCAGTCCATTTTCTTTACTGGTAGCGTTCATAGATACAAAAGATATTTATTTATTTGCCAATATTCTGGTATTTATAAAAATTATGGTTTGTGCAGGAACAGCAAGTTTGTTTTTTCGAAATAAATTTACCTCGCTGCATGTATTGCAAAATATTGCTTTATCCGTTATGTATGCGTTTTGCGGATATACCATGATGTATTTTCAAATGTAGTTTGGTTGGATATGATGTATATGTTCCCGATCTTGTTATTGGGTATGGATCGTATTATACAGAAAGAAAAAGTATTGCTGTATATCATTGCTCTAACTGCAATGATTACCATACAATTTTATTTGTGTTACATGGTTGCTATCTTTTTAATTTTAGCAATTGGTTTGTATACATGGTTTTGTGTAGAAAAGAACGAAAAAAAAGTCATCTGTTTATTCGGGGTTTCTACACTCATTGTTCTATTTATAACGGGAATTGTATGGGTTCCTTCTTTACTCCAGTACTTGCAATCCGGCAGGGGAACAGGGATTCTTGAGAGTTTATCTTCAGGAAGCTTTATTTCAGAGGTATATACCACGGTGCCGATTATTACATGTACCTCTATTTTAATTGCCATTGTTCCTTTATATTTTATTTAAAAAGTATAAAAAGAAAAAATTAAATATCATAGGTATTTTATTTTACTGACATTGCTTCCCATCTTTATAGAGCCTATCAATAAGATGTGGCACACAGGAAGTTACAAGCATTTCCTGCACGCTACGGTTATATTACTGTATTTTAGGGTTGATTATTGCTGCGGATATTTTAAACGACTTTTAATCACAAGAATACCGCTGAAAAATTGAGCGTGAAGAAAAATATTATTATGATAGGCAGTCTTCGTGCTGGAATTATTGTAGTGGCTGCAGTTGTTTTTGTTAATTTTCAAACAATGGGATACACCTCACCGTGTACCAAAACTTTGCAGGTTCTTATGCAGCATTAGGATTATTCATTTTAGCTGCAGCTATTTTACTTTTTTGTTTTATTGCTGTATTATTTTAAATCTTATGCGGAAGCTGACCATGTGTATTTTTCTTTGTCTTATGACTATTACGGAAGTGATGTTCTGCGGCAGCATTTATTTTGGTTCTGCGTCAAGATCCACTTTTTCAAATGAAGCGGTTTTAGATTTGCAAAATAAGATTGACGACAACAGATTATATCGTAAAAATGGATAAAAATATTTTGATGTTAATATGGTAGGAGCATTGGGATATAATTCTCTAAGCCACTATACTTCGTTTACCAATGAATCTTACATGTTTACAATGAAAAAGTTAGGGTATTCTTCCTACTGGATGGAGGTAAACTCCAATGGCGGCACTGCGCTGACAGATAGTTTACTTGGAAATCGCTATCATATTATGCTAAATACAGATGTTACCGATGAACAGGAAATTATTTATCAGAACAGCAAATATTCTATTGTGAAAAATCAATTACCAAGTACTTTTGGTTCTGTATTTACCGCGGAAACCATTGAAGATTATACTCAGCTTCCGGATAGTTCCAGAGATGAGGTTCAAAATGCATTGTTTAAAGCAATATACCATACTTCTGATGATATAACAGAAACGTATTCGCCTATCGCTATGGATAATATCGTATATCATCACAGTTCCGATGGTTTATATACCATTCAAAAGAATTGTCATCTGATAAATCTTATTTGCTGTATACCATTCCTGTAACAGGCACAGACGCTGTATTTTGACTGTTTCCATGAGTTGTCAAATAAATTAGTAGAACCGATTAACAGTTCTTTTGATGTTTATGTAAACGGAAGTTTGGTACAAAGTAAATATCCGTCTCAAAGCAGCAACGGATTGCTGGAATTGGGAACATTTACAGATGAAACAGTTGTTGTAAAAGTAGATGTACGAAAAATGGCATAGCAAAATCATTTTGGTGTATTTGGAGTAAATTTGGATACACTTACAAACATATGGATAATAAAACAGCTGTCAATTTGGAACAAAAGGTAATACGATTATAGGCACTGTAGACGCAATGGGAGAAAATCAATATTTATTTTGCCGATTGGCTATGTAAATGGTTTCAAGGCAACAGTAAATGGAGAAGAGGCAGAAATGTATCAAGTATTTGATACGTTCATGCAATTAAATTGCAAAACGGTACGAATATAGTTACCGTTTCATATTCCAAATGGATTTATCACAGGATTATTATCTGCCACAGGTATTCTGTTGTGTATTGGTTTTATGTTCTTGCTAAATAAAAACCGATACCGTTATATTCGTTTTATAGGTACATATCATATCCGATCATTTTGCCTTATTTGCTATTGTGATCATAGCTGTTTATGTCGCACCGATGATTATTTATATCATTTCATTAAGTAAAAAGACCGAGGAATTTATTTTTCCTCGGTCTTTTACTGTAAAATATCAAATAATAAAACCACCTTTTCCTATAAATATTTGGAAAGGTGGTTTATCATATAAGTTATGCGATATTAAATAACACCTTGAGCAATCATTGCATCAGCTACTTTTAAGAAGCCGGCAATATTAGCACCTGCAACATAATTACGGCGGTCATCGCAATATTTTTCTGCAGCTTGAGAACATTGTTTGAAGATATTTACATAATACCTTTTAATTTTCATCTACTTCCTCAGCAGACCATTGCCAAACGCATACTGTTTTGAGACATCTCTAAGATGACACTGCTACGCCGCCTGCATTTACAGCTTTACTTGGAGCAATCATCAATTTATGCTCTTGTAAATATTCCATAGCTTCGTTGGTAGTAGGCATATTGGATACTTCGATATAGTATGGAATTCCATTGGCTACAATTTGTTCTGCTTCTTTTAAGCCAATTTCGTTTTGTGTTGCACATGGCATAACAACATCAACTTTTACATTCCATGGTTTTCACCTGGATAGAAAGGTACACCGAATTTATCAGCATAATCCTGTACTTTATCTCTGCCGGAAGCTCTCATTTCAAGCATATAATCTACTTTTCACCTGTAATTCCGTCAGCATCATAAATATAACCGTCAGGACCGAAATAGTTACTGCTTTACCACCAAGTTCTGCAATTTTCTTTGCAGCACCCCAAGCAACATTTCCAAAACCAGACAATGCAAAAGTTTGCCTTCAATGGTATCGTTGTTATCTTTTAAAACTTCATTGCAGAAATAAACAGCACCAAAACCTGTTGCTTCAGGTCGTAAAATACTGCCGCCGTAGGAGACCTTTACCTGTTAGCACGCCGTTTTCAAAGTTACCTTTGATTTTCTTATATTGACCGAACAAATAGCCAATTTCTCTTGCACCTACGCCGATGTCTCCTGCGGGTACGTCTACATCAGGACCAATATGACGGCATAATTCTGTCATGAAACTTTGGCAGAACGCCATAATTTCACGGTCAGATCTGCCTCTTGGATCAAAGTCAGAACCGCCTTTGCCACCGCCGATTGGCAAAGCCGGTCAAAGCATTTTGAAAATTTGTTCAAAACCAAAATTTAATAATACTTAGGTTTACGGATGGATGGAAGCGCAAACCGCCTTTGTAAGGACCGATAGCACTGTTAAACTGTACACGAAAACCGCGGTTTTACTTGTACATTGCCGTTGTCATCAACCCAAGGAACACGGAACATAATTTGTCTTTCAGGTTCTGTAATTCTTTCAATAATACCCTCTTTTGGTATTGTGGGTTTTGTTCGATTACTTTTCCAAGAAGTAAGTACTTCTGTTACGGTTTGTTGAAATTCTGCTTGGTCTGGATTTTTTTATTACTTTTTCTAATTGTTCGCTAACATAAGACATAAAATCTCTTCTCCTACTGCAATCATTATGAACTGGTTGTCATTTATCATATTTTGGTTATATTTACAAGATAAAATTAAAAAATCCAGCCTTATCACGCAATTTTATTTATCATAAATTTCATTTTTAAAATAGAAAAGTTTATTTCAACTTGCTTTTGCAAGAAAATTAAAACTTAATTGCAATTTGTGATCGTACAGCCGATTATATGGTCAAATATAATTGCTTTATATCATGTTTATGAATTATGGAGAAATATTGACAAAGTCTATGCAAATATAATAAAATAAACTTGGTTATTTATGAAAAACAGTATTTGCAATCTGCTATTTTTAATTGAGCATACCCTTTTATGCTCATTCTGTTTTACAGGTATGCCTATACAAACATAACAGATGTATTTTGTTATGTTCATTGGAAGCTTTGGACAAACATAGGAGTGTGAAAAACAATATGAATTCTGTACTTGATTTTGACGACGATTTTAAACCCCATGAAGAATGTGGCGTTTTGGCGTATATTCTTTTGATGGCGCATTGTCACCTGCTTATGCGTGTTACAATGGTTTGTTGGCCTTACAGCACCGTGGTCAGGAAAGCTGCGGTATTGCGGTAAGTGATCGGGGTGTTGTTTCGTATTCAAAGATCTGGGTCTTGTTAATGATGTTTTAACGACAAAATTATTGCAGATCTTGTCGGAGATGCAATTTCTCATGTCCGTTATTCTACTGCAAAGCAAAAATCCGAGAAAATGCACAACCTTTGGTGATGCGTTATGCCAAAGGTAACTTTGCCATTACATTTAATGGTAGTTTAACCAACTCTTTTGAATTAAAGAGAAGAATTAAGTCATAGAGGTGCTATCTTTCAAACTTCCAATGATGCTGAAGTGATTGCATATTTAATTGCGCAAGAACGTGTAAAAGCACCTTCCATTGAGGAAGCGGTAATTCGTGCAATGCTAAGAGGTTGTTACAGTATGTTGATTATGAGCGCACAGAAATTAATTGCGCTGCGTGACCCTCATGGCTTCCGTCCATTGGCTTTGGGCAGATTAGATGACACTTATATTTTGCATCCAGAACTTTGCGCTTGACAGCTGCAATGCTGAATTTGTAAAGATATTAATCCCGGCGAAATGGTTGTGATTGATCCTCAGGGCATCCGCTATATTGACGCAAAACAGATTTAAACAAATCTTTATGTATTTTTGAATACATCTACTTTGCAGAACTGACAGCGTAATTGATGGCGTAAGTGTATATGAAGCCAGAAAGAATCCGGCAGATTGCTTGCAAGACAACATGGTAGATGCGGATATTGTCATTGGAGTTCGGAATCTGGAATTGATGCTGCAATCGGCTATAGTGAAGAATCCGGCATTCCTTACGAAAAGGAATTGTAAAATAATTATATCGGCAGAACCTTTATCAAACCGACACAATCAGAACGTGAAAAAGTGTTCGCATTAAATTAAATGCATTATCTTCCGCAGTGGAAGGAAAACGTGTTGTTATGCTAGACGATTCCATTGTTCGCGGAACAACCAGCACGCACGCATTGTAAAGTATGCTCAAAGAAGCCGGTGCAAAGAAGTGCATTTGCGTATTAGTTCTCCGGAATTTTTATGGCCTTGCTATTATGGTACTGATATCCCAAATAAAGATGTATTGATCGCCTGCAAACATACCGTGGAAGAAATCAGAGACTTGGTAGGCGCTGATTCATTGGGATTTTAAGTTTAGAAAGTTTGCCTGAAATTTTGAAGGGAAAATGTGGTGGATATTGTGATGCATGTTTCTCCGGTAATTATCCTACACAAATTTCCGAAAGACTTCGTCAAGGGAAACCTGATATTTACAGCACTCCAATTAAGCGTTTGGAAATTTAACGGTTGACTTTATTACATACCGAAAGGAATGTTATCAAGTTTGAAAACTCATATGTATCTCCGCTTTCAACTCGTTATGCAAGCAGTGAGATGAAGTATTTATTTTCTCCTGACAAAAATTTACAACATGGAGAAAGTGGATTGCCCTTGCTGAATCTGAAATGGAACTTGGTTTGCCAATTACCCAAGAACAGATTGATGAAATGAAGCAATATGCAGATAAAATTAATTATGAGAGTGGCAGAAGCGCAAGAAAAAAAAGTACGTCATGATGTAATGTCCCATGTATTTGCATTTGGTGAACAGTGTCCAAATGCAAGACCTATTATTCATTTGGGAGCTACCTCTTGTTATGTTGGAGATAATACCGATATTATTATTATGACAGAGGCTTTGCAGTTGGTAGAAAAGAAATGGCTGCTACCATTGCTGCACTATCTCAATTTGCGCTCAACTATAAAGATTTGCCTACATTGGGATATACCCATTTTCAGGCGGCACAAACCACAACGGTTGGGAAACGTGCTACTTTATGGATACAAGATTTGTTAATGGATTTGGAAGATGTCCGATATCAATTAAGCAAAGCAAAATTACTCGGTTCTAAAGGACAACAGGTACACAAGCAAGTTTTCTTGAGTTGTTTGACGGTGACCATGAAAAATGTAAAGCGCTTGACTGTAAAATTGCCGAAAAAATGGGATTTGCTTCTTGCTTTTGCAGTTTCGGACAAACATATACCAGAAAACTAGACAGCCAGATGTTAGCGGTGTTAAGCGGCATTGCTCAAAGCGCATCTAAATTTGCTGCAGATATTCGTTTATTACAGCATTTGAAAGAAATTGAAGAACCATTTGAAAAACATCAAATTGGTTCTTCTGCAATGGCGTATAAGAGAAATCAATGCGTACAGAGCGTAGTGACCGCTTTGGCGCATATGTTATGGTAGATAGTTTAAATCCTGCAATTACTACTGCTACACAATGGTTTTGAACGTACTTTGGACGATTCTGCCAATAAACGAATTGCCATTCCGGAAGCATTTTTGGCAATTGATGCAATACTAAGCCTGTATGAAAACGTGGCAAGTGGTATGATAGTTTATCCTAAAGAGTGATAGAAAAACACCTTATGGAAGAATTGCCGTTTATGGCAACCGAAAATATTATGATGGATGCTGTAAAACGTGGGGAGATAGACAGGAATTACATGAAAAAATTCGTGTTCACTCTATGGAAGCCGGAAAAGTAGTAAAAGAGCAAGGCGGGAAAAATGATTTAATGGAACGCATTGCAAATGACAGCAGTTTTGGTGTAACGTTAGAACAATTACAGGAAATCCTTCGCCCTGAAAGTTACGTTGGCAGAGCGCCAGAACAAACAGTTGAGTTTATCAATGAATATGTAAAACCTGTTTTAGAAACATACCGTTTTGATGAAATTCATCATTCAGAAATTAGTTTGTAATTAAAATCAGTACAGGAAAATTGCCAACGAATATTTCTTATGGTATAATTATGAAGTTGAATTGATTCTGAAATATCGCCGCGTAGAATCAATCTTATTTGCTGAGGCGGCACAGCGGAGGTGAATATCCTTATGATTAAAGCTATTGTTGGTGCTAATTGGGAGACGAAGGTAAAAGGTAAAATTACTGACGTAATTGCTGCCCAATCTGACATTGTTATTCGCTTTCAAGGCGGCAGTAACGCCGGACATACAATTATCAATAACTACGGAAAATTTGCATTGCATCAATTACCATCAGGTATTTTTGACCATACTACCAGTATTATTGGTAATGGAGTTGCACTTAGCGTAGAGAATTTTATAAAGAACTTTCTTCTTTAGAAGAACGAAATGTTCAAAACCGAATATATTAATATCAGACCGTGCTCAAATTGTTATGCCGTATCATATTGAACTAGATACATTGGAAGAAGCTCGTTTATCTGAAAATTCATTCGGTTCTACCAAATCTGGTATTGCACCGTTTTATTCAGATAAATACGCAAAATCGGATTTCAAATTAGTGAACTTTATGATGATGAAACTGAATTGAAGAAAAAATAGAACGCGTGTTGGCTGTGAAAAATACATTGTATGAACACTTGTATCATCAGCCACCTTTAAAAGTAGACGATGTATTTAACAAATTAATGGAATACAAAGAATTGATTGCTCCTTATGTACCCGATACATTTGATTTGTATGAAGCTGTTAAAAGCTGGCAAAATATTTTGTTGGATGTCAATTGGGTGCTTTAAAAGATCCTGATTTTGGCATTTATCCAATGGTAACCTCTTCTTCTACTTTAGCAGGTTATGGCGCTGTTGGTGCTGGATTATCCATATGAAATCAAAGAGATTATTGCTGTGGTAAAGCCTATTCAAGTGCTGTTGGCGCAGGTGAATTTGTAAGTGAAATCTTTGGAGAAGAAGCAGATGAGTTGCGTCGCAGAGGTGGTGACGGTGGTGAGTTTGGAGCTACACAGGTCGTCCGAGAAGGATGGGCTGGTTAGATTTAGTTGCTTCACGTTAGCTGCCGTGTACAAGGTGCTACTACAGTTGCATTTGCAGTATTGGACGTGTTAGGATCTTTGGACGAAATTCCTGTTTGTGTTGCGTATGAATTGGATGGAAAACGTATTGATTATTTCCATCCACAGCACAGCTAAAGCGTTGCAAACCTATTTTGGAAACACTTCCGGGTGGAAATGCGATATTCGCGGTATTAAAAATATGAGGATCTCCCTGAAAACTGCAGAAAGTATACTGAATTTGCAGAAAAGAAATCGGGGTACCTTTCGGTATGATTTCTAACGGTCCTTCCCGTGATGATATTATTTATAGATAATTTGTTCATACACAACATTTCCAGTAGTAATGTTGTGTATCGCTCTAATATGCACTACTGGAGAAATGGTGGTTTACAATGTGTGGAATAGTTGGTTATATAGGTGATGATAAAGCTACACCTATTCTGCTTGATGGCCTGGAAAAATTAGAATATCGCGGCTATGATTCTGCGGGCGTTGCAGTTTATCAAAATCACTCGGTGGAAGGTTAAAAGTAAAGGTAGATTAAAAATCTATGTGATATTCTTGCTTCCGATAATCATATAACAGGAACTTTGGGAATTGGCCATACACGTTGGGCTACCCATGGTGAGCCTTCTGATATTAATTCGCATCCTCATTGCAGTGAAAACGGTTCTTTGCAGTTGTCCATATGGTATTATTGAAAATTACTTATATTTGCGGATTACTTAATGAATAAGGCAAACGTTTTGCTTCAGAGACGGATACGGTAGTTGCCCAATTGCTGGAATATTACTATAATGGTAATATTTTAGATACCATTATTAAAGTGCTAAGTAAAATAGAAGGCGCCTATGCTTTGGGGATTATTTGTAAAGATGATCCTGATACCTTATATGCTGTTCGTAAAGACAGTCCTTTGATTGGACTTGGAGAAGGAGAAAATTTTATTGCTTCCGATATTCCGGCAATTATTGATAAAACAAGGGATATTTATCGCTTAAATGACAATGAAATTGCTGTTATTAAACGTGATAATATTACTGTATATAACGAAGCAAAGGAAATTATTACAAAAATAGAATTCACATTGATTGGGATATCACCGCAGCAGAAAAGAAGGTTATGAACACTTTATGCTCAAAGAAATTATGGAGCAGCCAAAAGGGTACATAACACCATTTCTCAAGATTGGTAGATGGAAAAATTGTTTTGGATGAACTAAAATTAACAAAAGAAGATCTTCAAAAGTTAAAGAAGATAGTGATTGTTGCTTGCGGTTCTGCTTATCATGTAGGCGTAGTAGCCAAATACGCGATTGAAAAGACAGTACGCATTCCCGTTGAAATTGATATTGCATCTGAATTTAGATATCGTGATCCAATTATTGATGAAAACGTTTTGGTTTTGGTTATCAGTCAGTCCGGAGAAACAGCGGATACTCTTGCAGCTCTTCGCGAAGCCAAAAAATGGCGCACGTGTTCTTTCCATTGTAAATGTGGTAGGCAGTTCTATTGCAAATGAATCCGATGATGTACTATATACATGGGCAGGACCTGAAATTTCAGTTGCTACAACCAAAGCTTACAGCACTCAGCTATGTGTGGTATATTTACTGGTATTGTATATGGCAGATTTGCTTGGTACTATTTCCAAGCAAGAATATCAAAACTATGTAGCTGATTTAGAAGCATTGCCATCATTAATCGAAAAGGCAATCAGTGATACCAAACAGATTCAAGCTGTCGCTGCAAAATACTATCAATGAAAATATTTTCTTTATCGGAAGAAATATTGATTATGCACTATCTTTGAAGGTTCTTTGAAGTTAAAGAAATTTCCTATATTCACTCGAAGCTTATGCAGCAGGTGAATTAAAACATGGCTCTATTTCTTTAATAGAGGACGGTACTTTGGTTGTGTCTTTGGCAACATATGAAGCATTGTTTGATAAAATGATGAGCAATATCAAAGTAAAGCGCGCGGCGCTACGGTACTGTCTGTGGCAACTGAAGATAAAACGATAATTGAAAGTGAAACAGACGAAGTATTTTATATTCCTAATATCAATAGTATGATGGCTCCTTCTTTGGCTGTTTTGCCATTACAGCTATTTGCATATTATGTAGCTGATAATAGAGGGTGCGACATTGATAAACCTCGTAATCTTGCAAAATCTGTTACAGTGGAATAGATAAGATAGGTGGAAAGTATATGATGAAAAATGAAGCGGTTCTAATTTTGGATTTTGGCGGTCAATATAGCCAATTGATTGCCCGCAGAGTACGTGATTGTAATGTATTCTGTGAAATCAAACCTTATAATATTTCCGCAGAGGAAATTCAAAAAATGGATATAAGGGAATCATTTTTCCGGTGGCCCAAACAGTGTTTATGCTGAAAATGCTCCTAAATGCGATACAAATATATTTCATCTCGGCATTCCAGTTTTAGGCATTTGTTATGGAGCACAACTAATTGCATCTACTTTGGGTGGCACAGTAGATAATAGTGAAGTAAAAGAATACGGAAATACCGAAGTGACTTATAACTGTGATTCTGCGTTATTCCAAAATATTGACAAAACAAGCATTGCATGGATGAGTCATACGGATTACATTTCTGCTTTGCCGGAAGGATTTACTGCTATCGCTACTACCTCACACTGTCCTGTTGCAGCTATGGAGTATTCTGAGAAAAATATTTGCGTTGCAATTTCATCCTGAAGTGGAGCATTCCGTTGCCGGAAATCAAATATTAAAAACTTTTGTATCACATTTGTAATTGTGAAGCGGATTGGGAAATGGCTTCCTTTGCAAAAATGACAATAGAATCTCTTAAGAAGCAAATTGGAGATAAGAAAGTACTGTGCGCTTTATCAGGTGGTGTTGACTCATCTGTTGCAGCATTATTGGTGCATAAGGCGATAGGAAAAATTTAACCTGTATCTTTGTGGATCATGGCTTATTACGTAAAATGAGGGAGACGAAGTTGAGGAAGTATTCGAAAACAATTTGATATGAATCTAATTCGTGTCAATGCTCAGGAGCGTTTTCTTCAAGATTGGCTGGTGTAACTGAACCGGAAGCTAAACGTAAAATCATTGGTGAAGAATTTATTCGTGTTTTTGAAGAAGAAGCAAAAAATAGGTCATGTAGATTATCTTTGTCAAGGTACCATCTACCCAGATGTAGTGGAAAGTGGTATAGGGAATCTGCAGTCATTAAAAGTCATCACAATGTTGGTGGCTTACCTGAAGATGTTGATTTCAGCGGAATTATTGAACCATTACGTGATTTATTCAAAGATGAAGTTCGCAAAGTAGGAATTGAACTAGGTATTCCTGCGCCTTTGGTATGGCGTCAGCCATTTCGTCCTGGTCTTGCAATTCGTGTCCTTGGCGAAATTACAAATGAAAAACTAGAGATTTTAAAAGATGCTGATGCTATTTTCCGCGAAGAAATTATGAATGCAGGGTTAGAGCGTGATGTAAACCAATATTTTGCGGTACTAACTGGTATTAAGAGTGTTGGTGTTATGGGAGATTTTAGAACTTATGACTATACCATTGCATTAAGAGCTGTTTCTACCACAGATTTTATGACAGCAGACTGGGCAAGAATTGATTATGATCTGCTTGCGAAAATTTCTAGTCGTATTGTTAACGAAGTTAAACATGTAAATCGTATTGTTTATGATATTACCTCAAACCCTCCTGCAACGATAGAGTTTGAATAAATCGAGTTGCTTAAAAAAGCCAGTGTTTATGCGGGTTTCAGCGATTTCGATTAGTCTTTTGATAACAAATTGATAACAGTCATAGCAAGTGCCATTATTCTTGTTATCCAGTGGTTTATGGGTAACGGAACAATTAACAGGTGGCTTGCAGACTAAAGTTCGGAGCTTGGCTCTGAACAAATTCCATATTATAAACTAAGCCCTTAGCTGTGGTTAATAACCATAGTTAAGGGCTTTTTTGTCGTTGCCAAAGCATCTGTAGGGAGCTGCCAGTGGCAGGTCCTGTAGGTGCTTATTTATCTTTCAAGTGGTCTTTGAATGCTTCCACGAGAGCGTCACTTAATTCCTGTGATGGAACTTTTGCCCAACGCTGTGTGGTGTCGAACTCTGGATAATGGTAACGCCAGTTATCGTATTCTTCTCTGTTGATTTCTTCGGAAGATAGCTTGTCTGCCTGTTCTTTCCAAGCATACAGCATTTTGAGGAGTTCATATGCTTCTCTGCCTTTGTCCTTGTTGACCTTTAAGCATACCTCTCCGTCTGCTTCACTGACAGTAAGACCGTAAATATCTTCAAGGGTAAACAGAGTGTGCATAAGACCGATATAGCTGTCTATGTCAGGAACATCAAGAGCCTGTGGAGAAACATCAAGCACCTGTGCCAATGCATTTGTAAGGTCTGCTTTCGGTTTGCGTGTACCAGTTTCGTACTGTGCCAAACGCACATCAGCACTCTTTTCTGGAAAACCGATTGCTGTACCGAGATACTTTTGTGTCATACCACGCATTAGTCTGAAAAAATGTATTCTTTCGCTGATAGCCATAATGATACGCTCCTTTTATATTTAGTGAAATAAGTATAGCAGAAATGTTTAGTGGAAGTCAAGAAAAACCGAAACAAAAATGTTTAATATTTTCTTTGCAACCACTTGACAATAGCAAATATGTTTAGTAAAATAAATTACGAATTAAACAAATATGCTTAATGCGACAACTGAATGACCGTCCGAAAAGCCAAACCGCCAAGACCTCGTCGGAGCAAGTTCCGTATCGTTCGCTTGTGTGCAAGCACAAAAGCTCATTCGCTGCACTGCTCCTCCTCTTCCCCAAAAGTCTCCGACTTTTCGGGAACCCCTATACGAGCGAGCGCCTGATGTACTGCGGTGCATTGGGACAGCACAGCGCCTGCCGACAAGCAGGAGTGCCTGTTGGAACTTTAACACGGAGAAAGCGGCAAGCAAAAAATTATTTTAAGAAAGGAAGAAAAAGGATATGGAAAACAGATTTATCCGAGCCGAAGATGTGGCTCAGGAACTAAACGTATCAAAACCTTATGCATATAAACTCATCAGACAATTAAATGAGGAATTGAAAGCAAAGGGCTTTATTACGATTGCAGGGCGTGTAAATCGCCAGTATTTTTACGAAAGGCTCTACGGAGCAGGAAAGGGGGAAATGTAAATGCCGGTATTTAAGAATGAAGATAACGGTACTTGGTATGTGATGGCAAGGTATGTGAACTGGAAAGGGGAACGCAAGCAGAAATGCAAGCGTGGCTTTGCTACCAAACGAGAAGCACAGGAATGGGAAAGAATGTTCAAATTGCAGACTTCTTCAGACCTTGATATGAGTTTTGAAGCCTTTACGGAGCTTTATATCAATGATGTGAAGAACCGTTTGAAGGAAAACACGTGGCTTACCAAAGAGCATATCATACGCACAAAGATACTTCCGTATTTCGGGAAACTGAAAATCAGCGAGATTTCCACAAAGGAGATTATTACTTGGCAGAATGAAATGCTTGCCTATCGTGATGAGAAGAAAAAGCCTTATTCACAGACGTATCTGAAAACGCTGCACAATCAGTTGTCCGCCATTTTCAATCACGCTGTCCGCTACTATGAACTGCGTTCCAATCCTGCGGCAAAGGTGGGAAATATGGGACGTGAGGAACACAAGGAAATGCTGTTCTGGACAAAGGAAGAATACAAGAAATTCTCTTTTGAGATGATGGACAAGCCTGTTTCCTTTTATGCGTTTGAAATGCTTTACTGGTGCGGTATCCGAGAGGGCGAGCTGTTAGCTTTGACTCCGGCAGATTTCAACTTTGATAAGGAAACAGTCACAATCAATAAATCCTATCAGCGTTTGAAAGGGCAGGATGTGATTACTTCTCCGAAAACGAAAAAGAGCAACCGCACGATTAAAATGCCGAAGTTTCTGTGTGAGGAAATGAAAGAATATCTCGGTATGCTTTACGGATTGAAGAAGAAAGACCGTATCTTTACGGTGACGAAAAGCTATCTTCATCACGAGATGGACAGAGGGGCAAAGGCGGCAGGCGTGAAGCGTATCCGCATTCACGATCTCCGTCACAGCCACATTTCACTCTTGATTGATATGGGCTTTTCTGCGGTGGCGATTGCTGACCGAGTTGGTCACGAAAGTATTGATATTACTTATCAGTACGCACACCTCTTTCCGTCAAAGCAGATTGAGATGGCAGAAAAATTAGATGATTTAGGGAAAGGAGATTTTGAAAATGTCAGCTAAGAACAGAGATAACAAAAATCGTTGGAGGAATATCACAGTAGGGTTTCGAGTATCGCCCGAAGAAAACGAACTCATTAACAGAGCTGTAGCTCTATCAGGATTGCCAAAACAGGAGTATTGTTACCGCCGTTGCTTAAATCAGGATGTGGTGGTACAGGGCAATCCGAGAGTGTATAAGGCGTTGAAAACGGAATTTGCCACAGTCCTTGCGGAACTGAAAAGGATTGAAGCAGGAAAAGGTGTGGATGATGAACTGCTGAGTGTAATAGAACTGATTTCCATTATTCTCGGCGGTTTGAAAGGAGAGGATGCGAATGGAGAATAAAAAAGAAATGACTATTCCAAATGTATCTGCGGCAACAGATGCGGAACAGTCACTTTCCAAATGTACTGACAATAGTATAGTCAATCAGGATACGGATTTCAAGGGGTACGAGCAATCTTTTGAAGAAATGCAAAGGGAAATACTCAGACAGTTAGACCCTTCCTATCTGAAAACAGTATCAATGACAACGCTGTATGATACGGTGTTTGAGGTTCAGACACCACTTATCGACGGTCTGCTCCAAAGGGGAACTTACCTTTTCGTAGGTTCCCCGAAAGTGGGAAAGAGCTTTATGATGGCACAGCTTGCCTATCATATCAGCACAGGCACACCGCTTTGGGAGTATAAGGTGCGTAAGGCAACGGTGCTTTATTTTGCCCTTGAAGATGATTACCCACGTTTGCAGAAGCGATTGTTTCAGATGTTCGGTGCAAAGGAGACAGGCAATCTGTATTTCGCAACGGAATGTAAAACGGTCAATGGCGGACTGGAAGAACAGATAAGAGGGTTTATGAGGGAACACCCAGACACAGGCTTGATTATCATAGACACCTTAAAGCGTGTGCGTGAAGCAGGCGGAGCAGATTACAGCTACGCAAGTGATTATGATGTTGTGGCAAGGCTGAAAGCGTTGGCAGACAGTTACAAGGTTTCAATGCTTATTGTTCATCATACACGCAAACAAAAATCGGAAGATATATTCGATATGATTTCAGGCACGAATGGTCTGATGGGTGCGGCAGACGGTGCATTTGTTCTCAGTAAGGACAAGCGTACTTCCAACAATGCCACACTTGATGTTGCTGGCAGAGACCAGCAGGATATGAAAATCCATCTTGTAAGGGACAGCGAGCGATTGGTGTGGAACTTTGCAAAATCGGAAACGGAGATGTGGAAAGAACCGCCCGAACCTCTGCTTGAGAAGATAGCGGATACGCTCTTTTCGGAAAGTGACAGATGGGAAGGAACTGCTTCGGAACTTTGCGAAAGGCTTGCGGTGGATATAAAGCCGAATGTACTTTCTTTAAGGCTCAGTATCAACGCAAGCAGGCTGTTTCGTGATTACGGTATCCGTTATCAGAACAGCCGCACACACGGAAGAAAGGTTTCACTTTGGAAAGAAACCGAGCAGACGGCGTGACAAACGGTAGTCAAAGGTGTCAATGTTTTTGAGAGCAGCACGCTGTGAAAACATTGTCACCATCGTCACACTGACACCGGATAAAGTTTAGGAGTGTGCAGAGAGTGCCTTTCAAAGGCGGCTCTTTGGTCTCAAAACCTGTTTGGTCGCATTTTGATGGTGTACCCTCGTCAAAAGTGCTTTTGTTACTTTAAAAGTAACAAAACCTGAGAATGTTGAAATTTACAGATGGGAGATGAAAAATGCAGAGAACGATAAGTGCAATGGTCGGTAAAGGCTCGGTCAATCACAATAGCCGAAAGTTCCGAGCAGAAAATGTAGACGGAACTCGTACTCATCTCAATATCGACTACTGCAATGAAAATATAAAGACAGTTTATCACGAATTGTTTGATGAAGCATTGGAAAGATACAATGCCAAGCAGATAAGGTCAGACCGAAAGATAAAAGATTATTATGAAAAATCCGAAGTTCCAAGCAGGAAAAACCGTTCCACGAAATCATTTTACAGGTGGGCGGTAAGGGAAATATGAACGCCGATACGGAAAACGGAGAACTGGCAAAGCAGATTTTAGATGAATACTATCAGGGTTTTCAGGAGCGAAATCCACAGCTTCGGGTGTTCTCGGCTCATCTGCATATGGATGAAGCTACACCACATCTGCACATAGATTTTGTACCTTTTACCACAGGCAGCAAGCGTGGACTTGATACAAGAGTGTCACTAAAGCAGGCTCTTGCAACGCAAGGTTTTAAGGGCGGCAGTCGTGGCGATACGGAGTGGTCGCAATGGATACAGTCCGAAAAGAACAGCTTGCGGCGGTGATGGAACGTTATGGGATTGAGTGGGAACATTTAGGCACACAAAAACATCTTTCTGTTTTGGATTATAAAAGCAGGAAAGAGAAAAAGAAGTGGCGGCATTAGGTGCGAAAATCGAGCAGAAACAGATTGAATTTGATGTGTTGTCGGAACGAGTATTGAACTATGATAAGGCAAAAGACGAGCTGTCAAATCTTGAAATAGAGCTTGATACTGCACCGAAATATCAGTTGCCAGAACCAGAGAAATTTATGACTGCAAAGGCATATAAAACCAAAATGGCAGAGCCGGTTGTAAGGAAATTGAAGCAACTTGTCAAAACGGTGCTTGCCCGCTGCTTTGAGGGGTGGGACAACTATCATAGGCTGAATACAGCGAATGCACAGTTATACCGCACCAATCAGCGTTTGGAGAAAGTCAATGAAAGATTGACCGAAGAAAACAAAATCCTAAAAGCAGAAAATAAAGATTACAGCCTGCTCCGTAAGGTTTTGGTCGCAAACAGATAGATGATTTGTTGGAGCAGGCAAGAACAGTTAAAGGTCGCAAGCGTGATAATACACGATCACGATAGACAAAATCACAGGAGGAAAAGGAAAATGACAAAGACAATTTTTGAAGAAATGGGCGGAACTTATAGACAGGTGGGTGATTATTTATTGCCGAACATCACAGTACCAGCCGAAGAAGAAATAGAGCCGATTGGTTTATGGGGAAACGACATGCAAGGCATTTAAAGGAACACTATAAAGTGTTATATATGAACCTGCTGACAAGCGGAAAGCTGCATAGTTATCTTGCAGAAGTCGATAAGCAAGCAGAGGATATGTTTCTTCGACTGGTAAAGGAATATGCCGACAGACAAGATGTGACGGAACAATTAAAGAAAGATAATCCCTACGAATGGATTGGAAGAATGAATAATATTCAGGCTTGTGTGAGGGAAGTTGTAGGAACGGAGTTGATTTACACATAAGCGTTTTACGGTATGGTGCTCCTGCGTTTGCTGGAGTGCTGTGGTTGTGGTTGTAAAGAGGTTGTGAAAGATTGAATTTCGTAATGGTTGGATGTATAATTAGGAAGTGAAAATTTTAATTTGCACTTCCATAAGGTGAAATGTATTGACACAAAAAATACAGTATGATAGTATTGCCATTAGAAGAAAGAAAGGCACATTTTGTGTAAGGTGAGGAAATGATTAATAGATAATTTGATTTAAGTAAGACACATATAGTTATTGAGCCTGTAGAGAATAGGTTTGTTTTGTGTACGCTTAAGTTGGATTATCGCAAGAGGCATTTCCTTTGTTTTCCTTTTGGAAAAGAAATAAGGGGCTATTTAGCGAGTCTATTTTTGCGTATGCAAAAAAGACTCGTTTTTGTGTGTTCAAAATAATAATTGGCTCAGACTTCGAAAAGGAGAAACTTTAATGTTGCAGATAAAAAAATTAAATTTAACACATAAAAAAGACCTGAGAATAATTCTTAATGATTTCAACCTTGTGCTAAATGATGGAGATAAGGCAGTTATTATTGGAGAAGAGGGAAATGGGAAATCGACATTAATGAAGTGGATATACAATCCGTCGCTTGTAGAAAACTATATAGAAGCAGATGGGGAAAGGATAATGGGACACGAACGTCTTGGTTATCTTCCGCAGGAGATGCTCGATGAAGATAAGGAAAAAACAATATACGAATATTTTTCTGAAGAGGAAATATTCTGGGAGAAAACGCCTAAAGAATTGTCTGTTATTGCGGGAAAATTTGGAATGAAAAATGATTTTTTCTACAGTAACCAGACAATGGGTAGTCTTTCAGGAGGCGAAAAAGTCAAGACACAACTTATGAGGCTTTTCATTCGCGATGTTTCTGTGCTGTTGTTGGACGAACCTTCCAATGACATCGACATTGCGACGCTTACATTACTGGAAAAAATCATAAATGACTGGAAGCACATTGTGCTTTTTATTTCACACGATGAAACGCTGATAGAGCGTACTGCCAACATGGTGATACATATCGAGCAGATTATACGAAAAACAAAGGCGAGATATACCGTGGCAAAGCTTCCCTATAGACGCTATGTGGAAGAACGGCTTCATAAATTTGAAATCCAAAAACAGCGGGCACTGAGTGACCGTAGGGAGAAAAGATTCGCGATGAAAATATCAAAGAGTTATGCAGAGTGTACAAGGTGCATTAAGAAGTTGTACCAGACAAGCACCGTCTGTTGCCAAAAACTTAAAGGACAAAATGCATACGGTTAAGGCAATGGAACGAAGATTTGAAAAAGAAGATGAAAATATGACTCAGATGCCGGAACAGGAAGAAGCAATCTTTGTCAAATTAGGGGATGAAAACTCACACATTCCCGCAGGAAAAACGGTCATAGAATATGAACTTTCAAAGCTTGTGACTCCGGATGGCAAAAGAATTTTAGCAGAAGGAATTCATTTAAAAATAAAAGGTTCAGAAAAAATCTGTATGATAGGAGCCAACGGGCAGGAAAAACGACTCTTCTAAAAAAGATAGCGGAAGAACTCCTAAATCGGAATGACATTAAAGCAGAATATATGCCTCAAACTTATGAAGACCTGCTGGATTTGGATGTTACACCGGTTGATTACCTTGATAAAACAGGAGATAAAGAAGAGCGTACAAGAATTAGAACATACCTTGGTTCACTTAAATACACACAGATGAAATGGAGCATCCGATTCGGGAGTTATCAGGCGGACAAAAGGCGAAAGTGCTTCTCTTGAGGATGAGCTTAAGTGGTGCAAATGTTCTTATTCTGGATGAACCGACAAGAAATTTTTCACCATTGTCCGGTCCGGTAATAAGAAAAATGCTCCGAGAATTTCCGGGGGCTGTCATTAGCATTTCTCACGATAGAAAGTATATTGAAGAGGTGTGCGATAAAATATATCAGCTAAATCCTAATGGATTACAGCTAATTGGTGATTGATAACAAAAAGGATGAAAGACTGACAAATTTCAGGCTTTTAGTGAGTTGGAAAGCATACAAAGATTTGAATTTGGAGGATAGATTATGGTACGTACAGAAGATGCATGTGAAATTATAAAATATGCTTTGCAAAACGAAATTAAAGTATATTTAGATGGCGGATGGGGTGTTGATGCACTTCTTAAAAGAGAATCAAGAATACACAATGATATTGATTTGTTTGTTGAACTGAAACATTATCATGATTATATTTATGTGATTAAGCAGCATGGATTTGAGGAAGTAAATACTGATTATACAACGGATGGTCATACTGTCTGGAAAGATGATAAACAAAGAATCATTGATTTACATTGTTTTGAATTTACAGATGACGGAATTGTTTATGAGGGAGATATATTTCCATCAAAAACTTTTTCCGGTATTGGAAAAGTTGGAGATATAACTGTTTCTTGTATTGAACCATTGAGTCAGGTAATGCTTCATTTGGGATATGAACACGATAAAAATGATGTGCATGATGTGATGCTGTTGTGTGAAACATTTCAAATAGCAATACCAGATGAATATAAGGAAAAGTAAAATTTCAGTTTCATGTTGCTTTTAATAATTGAATATTGAATGATTTTACATAGCTAATATAGTTATTATCCAGCGGCTTATTTTATTTTCAAAGTAGGAGGTGAGAAAATTGAAAATTAGAAAGGTTGATGACAAACCGATGGTCATTCACACCAAGGAGAAAGCCAAGATTCATGCCCACGAACCAAAGGGAGCCAAGATTAAAGGGAGTAACATCTATACAGTAGAGAGGTCCTAAGACAGCTGGTGCAAAGGTATCTGATGATAAAAAGAAGTCCTATCGCAAGAGTACCATTCATCAGTCGGAGCCGAAGAATAAGGGATTATCAAGATTCAAGCAAAACCTTAAGGAATCAAACACTTCCATCAAGACCAAGAACACGAATCTTCACATTGCAGGAAGAACTGGAGCACTTGTAGCCGGGGCAGTAACAGATCAGGTGGAAGGCGGTCAGGAGGTATCGCAGGCAGCATATCTTGCATATGAAGCAAGCCGCCCTGTTACCGGAACTGCTTCTAAGGGGGCTGCACTTTTCAGGAAAAAGGCGGCAGCCGAGGCAAAGAAGCGTATCAAGAAGGTAGAGGCAGGAAAGAAGCTGGCAAAAAAGACAGCAAAGAAAGCTGCCAAAGATACAGCCAAGACTGTAGCTAAAGAGACGGCAAAAGAAACAGCAAAGACTACTGCCAAGGTTGCAACGAAAACTGCTACAAAGGCAGCTGCTACGGCGGCAGGAACAGCGGTTGCACCGGGGTAGGCACGGCAATCGGCATGGCAGCCGGATATGCGGCAGGTGTGTCCATAGAGGTCAAGGATGAAAAGATGACAAACCGGAGCAGGAAGATAAAGTTCTTTCTGGATAAGATGAAAGCACAGGAGAATCAGACGGATAGTGTGGCAAAGCTGGTAAAGGATCTGATTGTGCGAAAAGCGATTACCTGGGTAAAGGCAGCTGCACCGATTATCGGATTGGTGCTTTTATTACTTGTTCTTGTAGTTGCCATGATTGCGGTTCCGGTTATAGCGGTGATAGCAATCCTTTACAATTCTCCATTTGCTTTATTCCTGCCACCACTTGAATCAGGAGATACCGTGCAGACAGTAACGAGTGCCTATGTGCAGGAGTTTAACCGGGATGTGAACACGAAAGTGAATGAGCATACCGGATATGACCTGGAGAGCTTGTCTATGTGGATTATGAAGGTATGGAAGAAAATCAAGCAATTACTATGACATCATGGCAGTCTATATGGTCAAGCATGGTGTCGGAGATACTGCAACAGTCATGAATGATACTTCTAAAGGCTGGCTGCAGGCAGTTGTAAATGATATGTGTTCATACACCACAAGCACCGGAACAAAGGATGTGGAAGAAACAGATGCAGACGGTAATGTAACTACTGTCACGAAGTCGGTTCTGTATGTGAGATGTCACACTCAAATCTTATCGGGATATGATTTCGGTGTATGGATTTGACGCTAACCAGGTGGAAATGCTTGAGCAGATTATGAGTCCTGATTTTATGGGGCAGCTTGAATATGCAGGAAGTGGCAGTGGTGGCGGAGGTGGAAGCCCCGGAGTAAGCTCCATGACAGAGGATGAGATAAATGCAATCCTTAGTGGAATTACAGACAGCAGACAGAAAACAGTCTGCTCTTATGCACTTCACAGAGTAGGTTATCCATATAGTCAGGATTTACGAGACAGTGGTAATTATTATGACTGCAGTTCACTAGCATATTACTCATGGAAGGATGCCGGAGTGGATATAAGTCATGGTGGAGCAACCACAGCTGCGGCAGAGGCACAGGGACTAGATGAGGCAGGAAAGACAGTAACTTATGACCAGCTTCAGCCGGGTGACCTGATTTTCTACAGTTTTACAAGCAACGGAAGATATATGAATATCAGCCATGTGGCTGTTTATGTCGGTAATGGCAAGGTTGTAGAGGCACTTAATGAGAGTCTTGGTGTTGTATATCGTGATGTTGCAAGTACCGGAAAGATAGTTGTGATAGGACGACCATAGATTAAAAATTCAGAGAGGGCAGATGTCCTCTCTGAGAATGGAGGTAAGAATGGATTTAAGAGATGTTGTTCTGGTAATAGAAAATGATAAGGGAACAGAGATAAATATGCTTATGTCATTGGACGATTATAAGAAATTTGTTTCTATTGATGATATGTCAGAACTGGCAGATCAGATGCTTTGTCTTGGCAGAACTCTTGGAGAAGAGGAAAGCTTTAGAGTATTACAGGGCGGCAAATGTAACGATATCCGCAAGATTCTGTAAGGATGATGTACAGCTCGGACACTTTCTTCAAGGATTTTATAACGATTCCAAAGAATTTCGGTTTGATAAAGAAGCCAGTTCTTATGAATGTGTTGCAAAGCTTAAGGAGATTGGAATGACTGATAAGGGCTGGGTAGATGATTTTAACCTACATTATGAAAGTGTGGACAGATTATTTGAAAGGGGACAGACATTCCATAACTTCAATGACCATGATTACATGGTGCTTGAAGCATTATCACCAAGAAATCTTGTGGTGATGGATATGAAGTCAGGTTCCTTACAATCGCCCTTGGTGCGACAGAGTATAAGCGTTATCCGAAGGATGAGAAGCCTACAAAGGACAATACCACAATCGGGGTATCGTGGGAGCATGGCATTTATCTTGGTTCCACACTCTCAACCACGAATTTCAAGGCATACAAAAGAGGTATGGCACACCGGAAAAGATAGAGGATATCTATGATTACCGGGCAAAGCTCAAGCAGAAGTTCTATTTTTATCAGGATATGTCAAAGGATGATGATGTACCAAAGAAGCTGCAGAATGACTTCCTTCACCAGATGTATGAGGATTTCGGAACGATTGAAGAGGATTGTTTTTACGACAGGCTGGAAGATGGAAAGTACGATGGAGGCTTTAAGGAAAGACAGGTAAAGGAGGAAAAGAGCCGGTGATGAGATTTTTACAGGAGGCGATATCATATGGAGCAGGAATTTGATGTTGAGATAAAAGAAGTGCTTTCACGAGTACAGAAAGTAAAGGCAGAGTCGCTTGACGATGCCATCAATAAGGCAATGGATATGTATTATGCAGAGCAGATAGTCCTTGGAGCAGAGGACATGAAGGGAGTTGATTTTGCGCCTATCAGCGAAGGTCAGCTCCCTTCTTCATTAAAAGAAAACGGAGGAAGAACAAGATGAAAAGTGATTCAACAACAGTAATTAAGAACATGGAGTTTTTAGTAAAGGAACTTCATAAGGAGTGGGACAGATCGGGTGATTCTAAGGCATCCGTTATTATTTCCCTTGAGGAAGTAGATGGTATCAATGATAAGTTAAAAGAGATTATCTATCAGACACAGAAGTCAGTCGATGAGGATGAGCTGACCTTTAAACAGAGCATTGCAAAGTCCAAGGAGTGCTATGTGCTTCTTCGTGTGGTGCGTAAGATTGCAAAGAAAAAGGATAAATGTGAAAAGCAGGCAATCGACAATGAATTTGCAATCGAGCTGGATAAGGATGAGTTAAAGCTATTTAAAGGATTGTTTGCAGAGATGTTTAAGTAGAGGAGGACAAAGGTATGGGCGTTGATATGAAGGTCAAAGCGATATACGATTCTGAGATTGGTAACATCACCAGATCAGAAAGAACTGGAAGGATGTGTTAAAGGTCGCAGGTCAGTTATACCGCTATGAATTTGACAATATCGTTATGGTAACAGCTCAGAGACCTCCGGAAAAAAGCACACTCATGGCAGATTATGATACCTGGAAAAAGGTGGGAAGATATGTAAAGCGTGGTGCGAAAGGCTGCGCCATCTTCCCGTCAAGGGCACTGAATCCACGTATGAGATATCTTTGATATCAGTGATACCGGAGGGAAGAATGTTAAGCTGACATGGGACCTTGAGGGAGAAAATCTTAAGGATTATGTGGATTTTCTTGTGTCAGAAGGTTGAGCAGTACGATAACGGCGACAGGGAGTCTCTAAAAATATATTAAAACAGTTTACAGGAACAGATGTTTGGCTTATAATAAAAGAAAAGTTCGAGATCGAATGACCGAGCTTATGCAGCTATCAGGTAGTGTGATAAAGGAAGAAAGTAAGAAACGCAATGGCTTACAGCAGGAAATGGAAATGGACATGGAGCAGCTTGTATATGCAAGTGTCATGTATGAGGGACGAGATGCGGATTTGACTTATCTGTGCAAGAACAGGATTTTAGTCAGATCGTAAATATCAAAGACGAAGAGATCATTTACCGTCTTGGTTCCATTGTATGCGATGTCTCCTGTAGTGTTCTTAGAAATTTAGTCGTAACTTAAAAGGCAATCGAGGCGAAAGGAGAATGGATAAGTTAGAAGAAATGACTTACAAGGAAGTGGACGGACTGCTTTATCCGCAGATAGAGATGCCGGACGAGACGGAGGATCTCACGAAGCTGGGCAAATACGGAAGGATGGCGATGAGTTATCTTCAGGAGAACGAGCCGGCAAGATACAAGACGCTGATGAGATTCGGGAAGATGTACGAGAAGATGTCAGCGGTAGAGGAGGAAGCGAATCAGCTGTACGACCAACTGGAGATGCAGTATCTGGCGAAGCACAAGCCACAGGATCCGTCATCGACAATGGAGATGTGGAAGATAAGAGAGCAGGCGAAGATGCAGGCAGAGGAAGTGGTACTCCATCAGGTGATGCGATTCCACTAGAATCTGATGATACAGAACTGAATAGGGAACTGATGAAATCAATTCATTGGGTGTTAGTAAGGAAGCCGAATATACACAGGCTTCCTTTTTTTTCGACCAGAACGGGCAGGCAAGCATTGGCACCATTCATACTGAGGACGAAAACAATAATCAGTTTATGCGTCAGTTCGAACAGGACAGAAAAGCTGCATTAGCAGGTAAATACAATTATCTGAATCCCAAAAAGTCTGCAACAGTACCAGGTGAGTATATCAAGCAGGTGCTTATGAGGAGGTACAGGTTTTATCGGTGGCAAGGGCAGGGTATGCAAGATTTTTGAAACAGAGATTGATGCAGGAACCAGAGCAAAGCGTATCAAAGCAGAATATGGTCAGGGAGGTGCAGGCTGGCCGGTTGACGGACTGGGACTGCACGGGTATGACATTTCATGGGAACGGACTGCGTTTTCAGTGGCGAGATGAGGATGGAGAGGTTGAAGGATATGTTTCATGGAGAGATATCGAAAAAGAGCTTGGTGTCCTTATTCTTACAGGGGAATACCAGCCTGAGACACCTCGTATTGATGAGCTTGATGGACGGACTCCGTGAGGATGATGAGGTCATTGATGCCGAATACCGGGAAGTGGAACCGGAAGAGGCAGAATCAGAGATTGATGATTATGCAATACCGGATGAGCCGGAGAGCTATGCTTCTAACAGAGATTATGTAAGTGCAAAAGGCATGACACCACAGGAAACTGCCGATGAAGACCGCATGGTAACACAGGCAGAATATGGTGCAGAGATAGAAGCTGAAACATCTGAAAAAGATCCATCAGAGCTTCAGTATATTACACCGATTGATTATGCCAAGCGTATTGCAGAGCTTGATGAAGACCTGCGTGATGCGGCGGAGATTCTTGTAACAGATTGCAGCTGCTACACTCCGTTTAGGGCATTCCTTATGGATGTGGTGCAGTCTGATTTTGCATTTATGCCCAATAAACTTGACCTTATCAGGGATATTGCATTAGGGACAGATAATGCAGAAAGAAAGGCATATTCAACAATAAGTATGGTCTTGTGGAGTACTCAATCAGAAGCGGATATGTGAAGATCAGCTATAAGAACAGGAATGGTGTGCGTAAAGAAGGTGCTCTCGATTGGCGTGAGTTATATGAAATCTTATCTTATATGGTAAAACAGCCATTTTACTGCGGAGAAGACCAGAAGAAGTATTATCAGGAGACAAAGCAGAAGGCTGACAGGGATAAGATGAATCCGGTCTATAAGAGATTCTTTGATATCGAGGATAGTGTAAAAGCCAATCGTCGTGAAACCAGGGAAAGAGCAATAGCGAATGGCTGGGAAACTAAGATTGATGAGAATGGACATGTGGTTTCAGATGATGCAGTATCAGTATCTGTGGAAGATATTCAGGCTGATACAGAATCACAGGAAACTGTAGATTTTACACCAAAGCAGGAGCCAGTACAGCAAGTAGGAAGTCTTGAAAATGAGAAGAATGTTGCCGGGCAGACGAAGCACTTCCACAATCTCTGGGAAATGGAAAAGGTGGTGCCAAGACCAGATACCAGTGGAATATGGATGCAATCCGCACTCTAAAGCAGATTGAATCAGAAAACAGGCTTGCCACACCGGAGGAGCAGAAAGTTCTGTCGAAGTTTGTCGGATGGGGCGGACTGTCACAGGCATTTGATGAGGAAAACGCAGGCTGGAGCAAAGAGTATGTAATAGCTGAAAGAACTTTTATCTGATGAGGAATACAGTGCTGCCAGGGCAACAGTAAATAACGCCTTTTACACTTCACCGGAGATTGCCATGTGCATGAATTCGGCACTTGTCCAGTTTGGTTTCAGAGGCGGCAATGTATTAGAGCCATCCATGGGTATCGGTAACTTCTTTGGAAGTATGCCGGAAACAATGCATGAAGCAAAGCTGTATGGAGTGGAGCTTGACAGCATTTCGGGAAGAATCGCAAAGCAGCTTTATCAGAATGCTAATATTTCTATCACAGGATTTGAGAATACCACATATCCGGATAACTTCTTTGATGTGGTTGTCGGAAATGTGCCATTTGGAGATTATAAGGTATTTGATCCGAAGTACAACAAGTATAACTTCCGTATCCACGATTATTTCCTTGCAAAAGCACTTGATCAGGTAAGACCGGGAGGCATGGTTGCAGTAATCACCACAAAGGGAACACTTGATAAGGCAAATCCTACTATCCGAAAATATCTGGCTGAAAGAGCAGAGCTTGTGGGACAGTAAGACTTCCGAATACTGCATTTAAAGACAATGCAGGAACCCAAGTGACAGCAGATATCCTGTTTTGCAGAAGAGGGAGAAAGATTGATATTGAGCCTGACTGGGTGCACCTTGGTGTGACCGAGAATGGCATTGCAGTCAACTCTTATTTTGCAGAGCATCCGGAAATGATGCTTGGGGCTATGGAGTATGACACAAGGATTTACGGACAGGACAGCAGATATACAGTCTGTGTGAATGATGATGAGAACTTCAATATGTATGAAGCATTAAACAAAGCTATCGGTAATATCAAAGCACAGATGACAGATTTTGAGAGAGTGGCAGATGAGGCGGAGCAGACGGAGGAAGTTATCCCGGCTGATCCGGATGTGAAAACTACACTTACATTTTTGAAGGAAAGCTCTATTACAGGGAAAATTCCGAGATGGTAAGAAAAGAAGTATCACAGACTGCCGAGGAGCGAATCCATGATGAAATCAGACAGATAACAAGAGAGCTGATTGATATCAGATGGATGGCTGCAGCGAGGAGGAGCTTTCTGATAAGCAGAGACTTCTTAATGTAAAATATGATGCTTTTGTAAAGCAGTATGGAGCCATTACTTCAAAAGCAAACAGAATCGCATTCAGGGATGACAGCGATTACCCGCTTCTTTGCAGTCTTGAGGAAGTAAATGAAGACGGGG
>SCPP01001562.1_pt1 | contig 41931 bp, 29 predicted proteins | sample 6106811 | NCBI WGS metagenome assembly SCPP01 (sample SAMN10720449, study PRJNA508395) | human gut metagenome | isolation source: Participant 2 stool, 15 month | host: Homo sapiens | collected 2018
CGGTAGTATAAACTCCATTGGTCTTATACCCATACATCACCTAAAGAATGACCTACGATGGCACGGTATAGAACAGAAGAATTGGTACCACCCTGACGCTAGTCTGATAATATTCATTCTCACCGTCTATTCTCAAGACCTGGAACGATTGAAGGAGATATTGAAATCGGTAGTCCAAGTAAAATGTTTGTTGCGGATGTTCGTACTGCTTATAGCTATCTCAAGACCGCGATTACGGATAGAACCGATATTCTGATATTGGTGCGTATAACAGGTTGATGTAGGGATAGCCACTCATAAGCAAATCATCGCTCTTGTTATACCAGTCCAATGTCAGGTTAACTCTGTTTCCCCACAAACCCAAGTCCAGTCCGATATTCGTAGAAACGGTTTTCTCCCATTTTAAGTTATTATTACCTACTGTGCTGCCAGGTGCCAAAGCCGCCGTTTCCTGATTGCCCACAGGATACCGTAGCATTATAGGCAGTAGCATACATATAATTATCAATATTACAATTACCGGTAGTTCCATAACCTACTCTCAATTTGAAATTATTGACAACATTTCCAATAGCATTATCTTTCCAGAATCCTTCTTCAGAAACGCGCCAAGCTGCCGCTGCTGAAGGAAAATAGCCAACGATTACCCTCGGCAAATTTAGAAGAACCGTCTGCACGTAAGGTTGCTGTAAAAAGATAGCGGTCATTAAAAGTATAATTGAGACGACCGAAAAAAGACAACAAAGCATTTTCTTCTAAAGAAGACTTCCATGTATCGGGAGTGGCCATACTAATATCATTAAGACCGAAATTAGTATCGGGAAATGCCTTATAGGCAGTTTCTGTACCAGATGTATTTGTATAATATAATTCGTGTCCTAACAAAACGCCCAAATCATGCTTCTCAAACGTATGTTTCCAATTCAATGTATTAGTCCATTGATAAGCATATCGTTCCTTATTATCAATACTGCCATAAGGTCCGCCTTTGAGTTGAGCATTGGCCGTACGACCATCATCGAAATTAGTTGTTTTGATTTGGGCCCAATTATAACTACCAGCTGTACGGAATGTAAAATCCTTCAAGAAATCAATGTCCACACCGGCATTAACACTAAAAATACGACTAAGTTTTCTATTTATTATAGCATCGTTGGTTATCAATGGGTTATACACATCATATTCGTTACTGAAAGTACGGAATTCGGTATTTAACTCTTCATTAATAAGCTGATCATCAGTAAACAGGATTCCGCCAGTTTCAGGACGCAAAATAGCTTGTTTTAATCCGGAATAAGAACCTCCACCTAATGTTTTGGCGTAATTAAAAAGAATTCATATCAAAACGTACATTTTCCATAGCTGGGAATTTACTTTAGTACGAATCGTATTACGGTAATATCCGTGATTTTTTACGATACCGTCTTGCGACATATTATTGTAGCTTACCAATACTTGAGTTTTTTCCGTTCCGGTAGAAAGAGATAGATTATGGCTTTGAGTAAGAGCACTTCCACCAAAAATTTTATCTTGCCAGTCTATTCCGGAACGTCCGCCATAAGTTTGCTCTATATCAGACCATGCTCCCGTATAAAATCCATCATCCGTATAATCCCCTCAAACATACGTGCATACTGGTTCATTTCTCCGGCAAGAGTCCACCATTCATACTGATATTTGGCATACTGTTCAAGATTGAGCAAATCCAGTTTCTTGCCCAACCAATCCACAGATACATAGCCGTTGTAATTCACAGTTGTCTTGCCACTACTTCCACTTTTGGTCGTAATAAGAACCACACCATTTGATCCACGCGCTCCATAAATAGCTGTTGTCGAAGCATCTTTTAAAATATCAATAGTCTTAATGTCATTTACATCAATATTCTTCAAACCATCTTCCGACTGGAAGCCATCAATAATATAGATAGGTGTAGTAGACTGAGTAATGGAAGTACCTCCACGAACGGTAATATTCACTTCAGCCCCAGGAGCTCCGTTCTGTGAAACAATATTCACTCCGGCAGCTTTTCCTGCTGGCGCAGGCCGCATTAGTAACAGGAACTTCCGCTAAATCTGCACCGGTAACTGAAACAGAAGAACAGGTCAAATCACGTTTTTCACTACTCCATATCCTATAACAACCACTTCTTCAAGGGTTTTAGCATCCTCTTTCATCACAATTTTGAAAGAAGATTTTCCATTTACACTTATTGTTTCAGTTACATACCCCACATAACTGACAATCAAAGAAGCATTACTTGAGACATCATTCAATATAAAATTTCCATCAAAATCCGTAATAGTTCCATTAGTAGAACCTTTGACCATCACCGTAGCACCTATTACAGGCTCTCCTTTATCATCAACCACCACGCCCTTTACGCTACGACCTACCTGTTGTACGATGGCTACCTCTTTCGTTGCGGAAGAAATGGCAGACTTTTCAGAAAGAATAATATTCTTATCCAAGACTTTATAGGTCGTATTTGTTCCGGAGAAAGCTTCTTTAAGACTGAAAAACATTCTCATTCTTGACATTCAAGGTTACTTTACGTTTCAAATCGACCTGCTTATTATTATAGAAAAGGTGAAATCGTCTGTTTTCAATTTCGGTCAGGACTTCAGAGACCGTCCGAGTCTGAGAACTGATGTTCAACATGGTTCTCTGTGCATAATTATTGCTAGCATATAACAAGCTGGCAAAACTGAAAAGAACAAAAAGAGTTATTTTCAGAGACAAAGGCAGTTTACATACTGGTTTCTTCATTTTCGTAAATAGATTTAATTTTAACTTCATAATTTGATTACAGATAAAAGTAGTGTGTTTTTCTGTAGATTGTTTTACGTAGGATGTTTCAACATAGCTTGTTATTTTAAAAAGATTAATAAACTTCTATTTTCTGTTTTTCTTGATGAATATTATTACTTTCTGCATACTTAAATTTTATATTTGAAGATACGCTGATATATTCCAGAATTCGTCCCAAGCGTTGTTTCTCAAGTACACCGGTAAAAGAGGCTTCAAAACATTTGGGATTCTTTACTACGAAATCCACATCAAAACGTTTAGATAGCATTTTAAGAACTTCCTTAAATGGAGTATCACGAAAAATAAGTTTTCCGTCTTTCCAAGAAGTGATAACCTCTACATCTGCCTGATCAATTTTTATTTGTTGCTGTGCAGCAGTATAAACAATTTCCTGTCCCGGCTGAATTTCCTGTTCCGTCCAATTACTTTTCTTATTTTCATATGCCATGGCAATGCTTCCTTCCACCAAAGTTGCAGTTATTGTTTTATCATCAGCATAGGCTTCCACATTAAATTGGGTACCATAAACTTTTACAACAGCTTTCTGCGGCGTTCGGACCATAAAAGGCTGACGGGAATTCTTTGTTACCTCAAAGTAGGCTTCGCCATTCTATTGGACATTACGACTTTTTTCGTCAAAGTGAGAAGGGTAAACAATAGTTGAATTGGAATTAAGAATTACATGAGTTCCATCCGGCAAAATAGTAGAAGTTATCATTCCCGGATTAGTACGAATCTCTATAAAATTCACTTTATTCTGCTCATTACCATTCATCCATAAATACAAAGTAGACAGTAGCAAAGGTATGGCAAGAATAGCAGCGGCACGCTGTGCCCATCGCCCCCATTGTAGCTGTCGTTCCCTTCTTATCCTGCCTCTGACTTCCTTCAAGGCAGCCCGTGCATCAGTCCGTTTTAAGGTATCCATTGTTTTTGTGGCAAAAGAAAGATAATAAATCTGTTTGGCCAGCTTTTTATTTGCTTCGGAAGAGATAATCCATTTTTCAATCTCATCTTTCTCACTTAGAGTCACTTCTCCTTCAAAATAACGGAGTAAAAGCGCTTCATCTATTCGGGTATCTGAATTTATCATAATGTCCTTTTATAATAAGTCTAACCAAGATCAAAAGTTCCTAAACCAAAAACTGTTTTTTTTGAATTATTTTTCGAATAGGTACTTTCATGATTAAAATTATGTATTTTTGCAATAACATTTTCTTCTATAATCTATGGAAACCACAAATGATAATTTGATAGACAAGCAACTGTATATATCCATGCAACAGGGAAATAAGAAGGCATTTGATACTTTATTCATCAAATATTATGCTATGCTTTGTGCTTTTGCCCGCAGTTTTGTTTCATTAGAAGATGCAGAAGAAGTGGTTCAAGATACCATGTTACAGATATGGGAAAATAGAAAAACAAATCATATAGATTCTTCTGTTCATCATTATTTGTTCAAGGCAGTAAAAAACAAATGTTATACCTTAATGACCAGAAATTCTCTTCGATTCCAAATAGAAAATATACTCACTCCGGACATACAGGAACTATTCGAAGATCCTGATTTCTATATTATAGAAGAATTAACACAAAAATAGAAAAGCAATACTTAATCTTCCAGAATCTTATCGGGTAGCTTTTGAAATGCATCGTTTCCAAAACAAGACCTATCAGGAAATTGCAGAAGAATTAAACATATCTTCCAAAACGGTAGATTACAGAATTCAACAGGCACTAAAACAATTACGGAAAGAATTAAAAGACTACTTACCCTTACTCCTATTCTTTTTTCTTTAATAGGAACCCGTACATCCTATTATATCATTGTACCCTATCACTTCATAACTGATATGATGATAAGAAGTGTTTCTGCCGGGAATATATGCCTCTCAAAAGTTGTGTCAATGTTCCCAACGCTTTACCCCGAAACAGGATGGTAAGTTCTTATCTTTCTGATTATGTTCTCCATACAAAACACTCCTTTTTACAAAAATACAAAATAGGTGCGATAAAATATTACCCTATCCGTCTAAAGACATCTATAACCTAAGAATACGGCAATTTTTCTAACTATATAGATTTCAAAGAAACATATTTCTTATTCCTTCAGCAAGTTTACCAAAAGTTGGAAGACAATATGCTCTCATGCCCTCATTAACGATGATAATCATCTCATTAACAATGCACTATATTATGAGTGTATCATCTTTATGCTCTCATAAATGCCCTCATGCCCTCACAGTGTTTACTTTCTCACACAGACGTATATTACTTACTATCAGATACATACATTAATATTTATCTATTTCCCGAAATTCAAGAGACAGCCGTTTTTCAGGCTTTTTCTCTTCCATGTCATGCCCAATGCAGCCTTTACGGATTTATACCGATAGCACAAAGCATATCTCCCGATTATACGATACAAACATAGGGATGTAGTTACGCAAGGATAGGAACAGGTTTACATCAAAATTCCTTCATGATTGCTCAACCAAACTACAGGGCCGACGCATTAAAATTATTGTCCTGCAAAAGTTGTGACAAATAGTTTTCATCCCATCCCGCTTTTAGTCTTTTCAGATTCATACTTCCTTTTGTTGTTTTCTCATTCTTAAGTATGGTAAGCGCCATCTTTGTTGCCACCGAAAAGTTTCCGGCAGCATTTTTCACCTTTTTACTGTAGTCTTCTCGAAAGGTAACATCCAGTTGCCAATGAAGATTATTCCCAATAGACCAATGCTGCCTGATGGCAGATGCAATCTTCTCAGGTCGGGTATTATCAAGTGAAGTTACATAGTATCTGACCTCTTGAGTATATTCCCCTATTGCGACTATTGTTCTTTCCGACTTTATCCTTACAACAGACTTCAACCCCACAAGTTTCTTCTTGAACATTTTCTCCATTATAGATCCATAACTGACTACAGTACAGTTTCTTTTCTCAATCCTTCCATGTCCGGCATTTTCCGACACATGCCTGATGACTCTATTGATTATTTCATCTCTATCCTGATAATCATCAATGATTTGTTTAGCCGGTTGATAATTTTTTTTCTTATTCTCCTTTATAGCGATAATATAATTTGCATCATGCTCAATAATGGTCTGGGTTATATCTTTCTGGCATCCCATCGCGTCAATTGTAACAATACAACCACTTAGTTCCAAAGAGTTAATCAACAATGGAATAGCTGTAATCTCACTGCTTTTGTCATCTACTTTCACCTGACCTAAAGAAATTCCATTAGCGGCAGACCAGGCGGAAACCATCCATAATTTGAATCCTTCTTTTCCCCTAGTATGTTCTCCATCACATTGGCTTGGACCACGCATGAGCTTGCCATCTATAGCTACAACGCCTTTCACCTCCAGACAGACTCGTTTTACCCAATTACGGAAGATCGACTCAAAATAATCGGGCTTTATCATACTGAAGAATCTGTTAAAAGTATCATGACTGGGGATGAACTCCAGGCCGGGTATGCGACTCTTGAAAAAAGTCATTTTCGAATTGCCAAATTCCTCAATTTCATTCCAGGACTGGACCTCACAGATTACAGCAGCAATGAATATATAGATACTAGTTTCCATTTTATGGACTTTCTTGCGGTTCATACTAGGATCTTCTATTTGTTTACAAAGGTCAATTATACCAATTTTCATGTTAGTTTATGTTTTAATATATCTTATAAAGATAAGAAAAATAATCGACACAATCAAATAATAACACATTAATAATCAATAATATAACAAATAAATAACAAGGAATAATATAGTAAAAAAACATAATGCATCCGCCATAACCACGGACGTGATTAAGTCTAGTCACCTTTGTGATTAACTTTAACCACTCTTGTGGTTAGACTTAACCACCTAGGTAGATAAGCAATTACAAACATATAAAAAGTAGGAAAAGAAAAGAAAGAAAAGAAATAAGAGACAGGGAAATATGCACACATAGACTACCACCAACTCGATTCACAAGCCATGCAGCTGCTTTATAAGAACGAACGTTAGGGGGTGAATGATGAAAAAGAGTAGGGTATTGTGGCAAAACAACACCGAATTTGAGCAAATTTTGCCTTTGGAGCAGTTTTTCAAATATCACTTTTCTTCTGCTACTTCAGAGAAGAAGGAAGAAGGGAGACCGCTCATGAAGATTTTCAATTACCCGAAAGGACATACGCATAAAAAGAACTATAAATCAACAATATAAATTATTCCAGACGCATTCTCTGCAAGCTGAGCATTCCCCCAAAAGCCAGCAATAAAAGTACTTTGTATCATGCGATAAAGTCTGAATAATTTATTTTTAGCATCGGTGTTAGTGAGGGCAATGCCCTCACTAACACCGATGCTACTAATAAGCAGTTCATTATAAATAAGTTATGGCAAAAAATGAGGGCATTTTCGCGTCCAACTTTCTATTGTTTTTTGCCATGTTCCAATAAATTTCTTCAGATGAACCCATTTTTGCCTGTTACTGATTATTTCTAATAAGGTATCTCATAAATTATACTTTATCCACATCAACCATCGACATAAATTAAGAAACAAAAGATCATAAAATCCTTTTAGGAGAGAACAAAAGATGAAAAGTTTCTGTATTCCCCTCTGTGACATACCTACTTAAAAACAAAACATTATTCCAAAAGAATTCGCTGAAAATACAGGAAATAAAAAGGAAATCAGTAACTTTGTATGTTATCATTTAAAAACAAAAAAGTATGGGCAATAAGATTTATCCTATCGGTATACAGAATTTTGAAAGTCTCCGCCTGGATGGCTATTTCTATATTGATAAAACAGCATTGATTTATCAATTGGTGAAATCCGGACGCTATTATTTCCTGAGCCGCCCACGCCGCTTCGGAAAAAGCCTGCTTATCTCCACTCTGGAAGCTTATTTCCAAGGGAAAAAGGAACTTTTTCAAGGACTGGCTATGGAAAAACTGGAAAAGGACTGGACAAAATATCCCATACTGCACATTGACCTGAATACACAGAAATATGATAGTCCGCAAAGTTTGGAAAGCAAACTGAACCGTACATTGGTAACCTGGGAAAAGCTATATGGAAGCGAGCCTGCCGAAGATTCCTTGTCCATGCGTTTTGAAGGCACCATTCAGCGCGCTTATGAACAAACAGGCCAACGTGTAGTGATTCTGGTAGACGAATATGACAAGCCCATGTTGCAAGCCATCGGCAATAAAGAATTGCAAAATAGTTTTCGCGAAACACTTAAAGCATTCTACGGAGCATTGAAAGCAAGGATGGCTGCATCAAATTCGCCATGCTGACAGGAGTAACTAAGTTTGGAAAAGTAAGTGTATTCAGTGATCTGAATAACCTGGATGATATTTCGATGTGGAATGAATATATAGAATTATGTGGCATCAGCGAAAAAGAAATTCATAAGAATTTGGAAACCGAACTTCATGAATTTGCAGATGTACAAAAGATGACCTATGACAGCTTCTGCGAAAAACTAAGACAATATTATGATGGCTATCACTTCACCCACAACTCCATCGGCATGTATAATCCGTTCAGTCTGCTCAATGCTTTCAAGCGCAAGGAATTTGGCAGTTACTGGTTCGAGACGGGGACTCCTACTTACTTGGTGGAACTGCTAAAAAGACATCATTACAATCTGGAACGGATGGCACACGAAGAGACCAATGCCCAAGTGTTGAACAGCATTGATTCGAGTCAACCAGTCCCATTCCTGTTATCTATCAAAGTGGATATCTTACTATAAAAGGATATGATGAAGAGTTCGGTATCTATCATTTGGGCTTTCCAAACAAAGAAGTAGAAGAAGGGTTCATACAGTTTCTTGTACCTTATTATACCAGCATGAACAACGTTGAATCTCCATTTGAGATACAAAAGTTTGTCCGTGAAATACGTTCCGGCGACTACAATTCTTTCTTCCAACGCCTGCAAAGCTTCTTTGCAGACACTACATACGAGATTATCCGTGAACAGGAACTGCATTACGAGAATGTACTTTTCATCATCTTTAAGCTGGTAGGTTTCTATGTCAAAGTGGAGTATCACACCAGCAGGGGCCGCATAGACCTCGTTTTGCAGACAGACAAGTTTATCTATATAATGGAGTTTAAACTGAACGGAACAGCGGAAGAAGCCTTACAGCAGATTAACGACAAGCATTACGCACTTCCTTTGAAACAGACGGACGAAGACTGTTTAAAATAGGAGTGAACTTCAGTGCTGAAACACGGAATATTGAAAAATGGATGGTTGAATAATGATTCTGTCATTTCTATTATTTTGAATATTAGTGAAGAATCTGTAAACAATAAAAGAGTTGTTGTAAACAGATTCTTCACTCATGTTCAGGATGATAAGCTATACAATGATATCATCAAACAGATACGAAAATATCCTATCTCATACCATCCACCGGAATCACTTCCTGCATATAAATGGCATCCAGACTCCAAAGGGCGGCATCATTGGTACTGATACTTGTACATTCATCCAAAGGGCGGGAACTTCCGGCGGAAGAACAGTTTCTATACGGAAAGGTGGAGCCGGAGTATGTTCCAAGCGGGAAAACAAATCAGTCCAAGCCTCTTCCGCCATTTTTGCATTACGGGTATGATAGGCTGCATATCCCAACAAACGGGATATACGGAAACGATTTTTCCTTAACTCCCATGCTTTCTGCTTATAACGGGCGGCAAGATCAAGCCATGCCTCATTCCATTCGGGATAATCAACCATACGGATCATTTCATTCATGACTTCAAAACCTCCCATGATGGTCATCAAATGATTTGTACTTTCTAACTTGGGATCACATTCGCTGGTAATAATCCCTGTAGCCGGATCATAACCTAAAGCCAACGGACCTGTAAAGATACGGTTGGGCAGTGCCACAATACTTTTCATCCCGGCTATAATTTTGTCACGGTAAACCGTATTGCCGGTACGTTCCCATTCAGTCATCCAGTTTCCGGCGTATGCCAACCAGTCGGGACCGATGCGGAGACGTGCAGGTGCCGTACAAGGATACTGACTGCGAGGTTGCGCCAGACGCATGGGGTCCAGCGTGTACAATTTCTGATCGGCATCTTTTACTTCGGTCATTAAATCACCGCATCGGTCGTCCGTAGTAAGATAATAGTAGAAACGATTCCAGGCAGCCTGACTGATCCGTGCTTCTTTGGCTCCACATCCCCAATGACTGACGTTGTGCCGGCTACCCAATCCTGCATTCGGACCGATATGATACACATCCACTTCCGCCGTATGACGGGTCATGGCTTCTGCCATGCTCCAGATATCAGCACGTCCGGTACGCAGGAAATTATACCATAGCCACATATTAGAAGCCAGTTCCGTGTTATCCCATGCAAAACCTCCGATGTCATAACGCCAGGTATGGCGGACAGGATCGTATGCATGCATCACATCCCCATAATTCCAGAAACCATACCATTTGTTTTGTTCTATCGCTTTTTGATAGAAGCTGATATAAGCATCCAGCCTGTCTTCCACCCGGGCACGGAAAGGAGTACTACGATCGGGAAGGCTCAAACACCAAACGCCTGCTTGGCATGCAAATAGTCAGGTACAGGCATCAGCACTCCCGGTCCGGCAAGTTGTTTAGCTTGTTCTGCAAAAGCTTTCTTTCCGCTATAACCACCCTGAGGTATCAAGGTAAGAGTCGTTGTACGGGCAATCCCGTAAGGGGTGCTCATTCCTTCTTGCACATCTTCGTAACTGGCATTCAAGTCATGGGCCACATTATCATAATGGCGCAAGTCCATCGGTTCAGCATCCGGACTCCATATCCATGCGGTAAGAGCAGCCACCGGAGTTTTTGCATCCGAGATTTCAATAGAAGACGGATAAGACTGCCAGAAATCATGCAACTCAAGCCCCATGCCTCCGGTTATATCTCCGGCAAAGGCATAACCCTCACTACGTGTACCGGAGAAAGTACCTATCCAAGGATTATTGTCATTGGCACGTTTACGGATTGAAAATGCATCCGCTGTCAGTTGGGACAGACGATAACTGTCCCAAGAAGCCCAATGATCAAGCAAAGCACGGTTCTTTTCGTCAAAGCTTCATAAGGAGGAATGCGTTTTCCTTCCATCTGCTGTTGCTGTAACGAAGATTCTCCATTTCCGGTTTTACCCAATGTAAGTATGCGTCGTCCCACCAAAGGCTGAACGGGCTCGCTCCAGACTCCACCATCGGCACAAGAGAAAGCTACATGGCGATTGTATAAAGCCTCACGCATAGGAACGTCAAAACGAACTCCCAAGGCGCGAATGAAATCTTTGTTCTGATCTCCGTCATATACAAAGCTATGCACCATTTTCACTTGCTCACTGCCACCATAAAAATAAAGCCGTACCACAAAGGGCAACCACTCACGACCATTCGGACTTTTGTGTACCCCTTCCAATTTAACAAGCGCACGCACAGAACCGGCGCGCTCTACAGTCACAGATTTCAGTTCTCCTATATAATTAGTGAAAGAAACTTGAGAAGTACTTTCAAGTACCGGTTCGCTTTGCGTATGGCAGATAAGCCTAGCCTTTTCTCCTACTTTCACACCTTTATATAACAGACTATCTATCAAAAATTCGCCTTGACGAGGTATATATGCTGAAATGACTCCGGTAGAGATATGAATACCCTGTGATGTTTCTGCCACAGAAACGGACTTCTTTTTATCTGTATCCGGCAGTTTGGATTTCGCTTTAGATTTCTTTACCGCCTTTTCCAGAGTCAGTTTTTCTGTTCCGGCAGGAATAACTCCAGCTATTCCTCCCCACTTTACAGAACCATCCGGCCAATAAGCCAAAGTCCAGGTATCAATAGGAATATCCTCACCACTCTCTGCAGATAGCCGTAACTTGTTTTCCGGAAAAACTTCCCTTTATCAAAAGGCACTCCGAAACTTACGGCCTTATCCTGCCGGGGAGTCTCACCAATCCATTGCAAAGGAACAGCAGTCGCCTCTTGCGATGAGCATTCATAACTGAAATTTGTAATACGAGTACGCGACAAGGTGGTACGAAAACCAAACCAGCCTTCCCGTAACGGTTCAGCATCCCTGAAGTCCACCAAGCGCTCACCGTCTATGTAATAACTGACCCTATTGTTCTCGTTGGTAATCTTGATGTGATACCAATGATTCGGTTTCAGCAAATGTCCGGCATCCGTATATTCCTTTAGAATAGCAGGACGGGCTTTAGGATTTGTAATACCCGACTCATCCCCATCATAACGACGGAAACGTGTAGTAGAGTTATGATTGCCACCATATCCCAAATAGTAAAGCTGTAAAGAATAACAATTCAGGAATATACCGCTACGCCATTTTTCTCGCTTCCATAAATTATCGGGATATTGAGGGTCTGATGCCATCCAGAAGCAGTTCAAATCACTCAGACGATCTCCATCCGACTCCACCACCACACATGCATCATATTCAATGGTTACTTTTCCACTCATCTTCTCTTTTCTCCAAAGAGTCAATCCCTTGGGAGATACTATTTCAGCGGTATCTCCTGAAACGTCACTTTATAATCAGGCGATTCCGATTCAACCTTCCAGTATTTAGTAAACTGACGGGAATTTAAACCGGAAACCCTATTATCCTGTGCCTTTGACGTAAAGACAACTAATAGAAATAAAAACAGAAACAGATTTTTCATACGATGTTGTTTTGTTTTCATTTACTTTAAAAAGTCTTTTAACGGACAGTCCGTAGCTTTCAGCCCGTCAGCAATACTCCGGGCATTCATGCGGGCACCTTTCAAAGAGGTATGGGTATGGTCATGATTGAAATATGTTCCTACTACACGCAAACCTTGATTGTATCCCATATCCTGGAGCTTGTCTCCTGATATTTTATTCAAATCTATAAAATAAGCCCCGGCCGCTTCTGCCGCTTCACGCGTCCATTTACCAAAAGAACTGGTATTGCGCTCTATCTCACCATTATCAAACTTATTGCGGGGTGTATGACTCAGGACAATAGGAACAGCTCCCTTTTTTTACATCCATAATAAACTTACGCAAATACCAGCCGAAAGAATAAACCACTTGATAGCTGCCGGTTTTCTCCATTTTGAAGACCTTGCTTTCATTTCCTGAACCGGGTAATTCCGCACGCGCTTTCCCTGTGTTTATGTCACCTGCATCATTATGTCCGAATTGTATCAAAACAAAATCTCCCGGCTGAAGTGCATGATAGATTTTATCCCAACGCCCTTCATCTAAATAAGTACGCGCACTGCGGCCCGCTTTCGCATGATTCTCTACAGAGATCCTTTCCGTGTCAAACAGTTCGTGAATCACACTTCCCCATCCCCACATACCCTTTTCATCTTTATCGGCATTTTTCACAGTACTGTCTCCCACCGTAAACAATACAGGATTCCCCTTTTTACGGGTAGCCCCCGTAACCGTATCTTTTTCTACCGGTTTCAAATAACGAGCCAGTTCCAACCCTTTATAATTACGGATTCCTTCGGCTGCTGATTCTGCATTGACACGTGCGCCAAAAGCACTTGTGTGAATGCGGTCCAGATAGAACATATACTTTACTTTTTCTTTGCCGAATTTCTCAAATTTGCGCGCCGAGATATCATTCAGATCTATAAAAGGAACTCTCGCTTTTTTAGCTACCTGCTTCGCCCATAATCCAAATGTCTGATTTACCCGGGTAATAATAGTGCTGTCTGCATCTTCCCAAGCGTTGCGAGGAGTCAGGGACATCAAAATAGGATGAGCGCCTTTTTTCTTCACATCATGAATAAAACGACGCATATATTCCCCATACGTATATACGGTCTCTTTTGCTCCTGTCTCTTTAATAGTCACATTCAGACTGTCTTTGCCAATTCCCGGAATAGAGGCACGGGCACGGCCACTATCGTACGGACCATTGTCATTATGTCCCAATTCTATGATAACCCAGTCACCTTTACGAACTCCTTTCAACACATCAGGCCATAACCGGTTATAAAAAGTACGGCTACTGGTTCCTCCCAATGCGTGATTTTCAACGGTTATCTTATTTTCATCAAAATACTCGTGTTCAAAATATCCCCATCCCCATTGACCGTTATTTCCATTGCCCAACGTACCGGTACGCATCGTTGAATTTCCAACAAGGAACAACACCGGATTATCCCCTTTCCGGCTGGAACCTGAAACAGGACGGGCGGAACGCGCCACATTCAAACTATCAAGTGTATTATCAACGACTTGATTCACATCCTTCATCGGAGCAGCTATTTTATTTTGAGCATGTGCTCCCAATCCTACTCCGGCAGCTAACAAAACAAAGTTTGTTTCCTTTCATGACATTTATAGTGTTTTTCTTTTATTGTATTTCAAATCTTTCACAAAAATAAGATGAACGAACAAACCGGAGAATAGAAATTCATTCATTTTCCTGTTTATTCGTTCAACCAACCTTTTACCTATTGACAAATACGTATTATCCTATCTTTCTATTGCCACAAATTTTCTTTAAACTCAATTTCAACAATGCGTAACTCGTGATTGGTTTTATCGCCATTTTTTGCCTTAAACAAATCCAACTCACCCGCAGGGCAGCAACTTCTTCTACAATTCCGAAACCGTCACCTTCCTTGCTGGCACCTTTCAAACGAATGGTTATATCATTTGTCAATACAGGTTTTACATTCAGGTGGATATATCCCAAACTCTTTTCAGTTTCACCACTCCAAATCAGTTCATCACCTGCATATATTTCCAAAGGATAGCTACGCAAACGCCAACCGGTAAGTTTCATGCAAATTTCATCCACACGGGCCGCACGTTCCAAACTATAAGTTATCCATGCACTGTTCAGTCTGCCATCATTCTTCCATTCACTCAATTCATTATCATCGAAACTTTTTATCGCTTCATCCTGGTTGGCTCCGGCAACCGCCGATAAGATATTCACATCGACTTTCGTATCCTTGTAAGAAGGAGTCAACGGAGTTTCTCCACGGGTCAGCCTGCCCTCCAGTTCATCTCCCGGAATATAATTGCTCAAGCCATTCTTCACTTCAACCGGTGCGGAAGAAAGACTGATTTCGGCAGATTGCAATCCATCAGCCTTGGCTGTTATACGAACTGTTCCCGGAGTCGTAAGAGAGCGTATCAAAGCCCGGTTGATTCCACATTCTACAGGCAAATCTTTTGAAAGAATATAATTATCTTTGCCCTGTGCTATTCCACCACGCCATTCAGCCGGTCCCTCTACGTCAAAATGTATCAGATCATTAGCCAGCGGGCAACGTCTGCCATCTTTATCCATCACTTCCACTTGAAGCAATACCATATCAGCTCCATCCGCTTTCCAGCCTTTAGGACTTTGAATCACACTAAGTTTAATCTGTTCCGGCTTGCCGGCAGTCTGCAATTCAGCGCGACAACATTCTTTTCCATTCTTATCATACCCTACAGCTTCCAACTTGCGGAACAAATGCCACATCTTTGAAAGTATACAAGAAATGATAATCTCTTTGACCGTTTCCTAAAGATTTACCATTCAGGAACAATTCCACTTTTTCTGCACTGGATACCACATAAACAGGTTTTACCACATCTTCTTTATAGTTCCAATGACCAACGATATGAATACGGGGATTCTCTATATCCACCCATCCGTCCCACATCACCTGATGTGCATAGAAAGGATCTTTAGGGATACGCATGGCATCTGTCACACCACTACGACGATAATTCTCCACACCGCGATAATGTGTATTCGTATCCGAGAAGATGATTTTCACACCTCCCGAGTTGACACGGTCACCAGTACCCGGACGTTCACGCCAATAATCAAACCAACGAATCACATTCTCAATAGTAAAGGAATCCTGATTGTGATTATAAGCACGGGCATCCACCTTTTTCTGGACCTTATTAGTCATTGCAGAACGGAATGAATTATTTCCTTCCCCATTTTTATGATAAGGATAAGAATATTCATCCCAATATTTGCGCAGACCTTCATCACGGCAGTATTCCATGGCCCACATCGGATGATGTTTGCTCTTATTGATATAAAGCATCTCGCCACCATATTCGGCTTCACGAATATCAAGCATTTCACGAGAACCGATGGCACGGCCTCCATGAGGGTCATACTTATCACGAATCGCTTTCATTTCTATCATGTGTTCACGACTGATTGATTCGTTTCCACATTCATAGAATAAAATACTCGGATTATTACGGTTGTAAATAATGGCATCACGCATCAATTCTGTACGTTGTTCCCATTGACGGCCTTCACGGTCCTTTTCTGCATCACCGGCCTGCATTGCCTGAATCAATCCGACACGGTCACACGATTCAATATCCTGCTTCCAAGGGGTGATATGCATCCAACGAACCAAGTTGGCATTATCTTCCACCATCAGACCATTACTATAATCACTCAACCATGCAGGAACACTCATACCGACTCCCGGCCATTCATTACTGGTACGCTGTGCAAAACCTTTCATCTGAATCACCCGGTCATTCAACCAAATCATTCCTCTGCCGAAACGAGTTTTACGGAAACCGGTACGGGTAGCCACTTCATCTACTTTTCTGCCATCCACCCATAAACTGGTTTTTACTGTGTACAAATATCCGTATCCCCAACTCCAGAAATGAAGTCCGTCTATTTCTGCTGAAGCTTCCAAAGTCGCAGTTTCACCCGGTTTTACTACCGTCTGAGTACCCTCAAAACTTTTTATGCTTTTCCCGTCACGATCAAACACTTCAACCTTATAAGCGACTTTCTTATCCCGATTATATTCATTTTTTATTTCAGACTCTGCATGAACCACAGCCTTACGAGACTTCACACGGATATCTTCCGCATAGATATAGACACCGGTCGTTTTTAAATTACTATACAAGGGAAGTGTCTGATAAACCTTATCGGTTACATGAAGCCATACATTCTTAGGTATACCTCCATAATTGGCGTTGAAATTACGGTCACTCCATTGATACTTAGTATCAGTGGCACGTTCCTTATAATTCCAATTGTTATCAATGCGGACCGCCATTACATTCTCTTGTCCATATTTAATATAAGGAGTCAAATCGAAACCTACAGCCATCGCACCATTTTCATGCAAGCCGATATATTCACCATTGATATAAAAATCAGCTCCTTGACGGACCCCTTCAAATTCAACAAAGACTTTTTTGTTCTTGCTGCCGGCAGGCAGACGGAAATGTTTACGATACCACATCACAGTATCCGTCAGTTGTTCTATACTTAAACGAAAAGCCTCATCTTCATTAAAGGACGGGGTAATGTTACTTTCTTCCAATCCGTATCCTGAAAACGTACCTCTTTGGCTTCCGGTATATCGCCAACATAAAGTAACCATTCAGAATTAAAATTGTATTTATCACGAACAGCTGATGCTGCCGCAATCTGACTTATTCCTATAAAAGTCAATAAAAATAAAAGAATTTTGTTTCTCATAGCTATCTCAAATTGTTTGTTGCAAAACTAGCATAAAGTTCCCTCTCTTACCATAGAATAAGATACATTTATATAGAAATTCGTTCAAAACGAAATTTCAGGGTATTCATGTTGCACATATTCACATATCACATTAACAATCAACATATTACACAAATACCCTGAAACATTTATTCTATAGGTTGCAACATCAGGACTATATAATTCATTGCTTCACCATAGCCGGAGTCAACGTTACAGGTCCCAATAGCCCTGAAAATTTTGGTTCCCAATCAGAAGCATCAAAGATACCATTTTTCACATTTTCCTTTTTTCTTGCAGACATATTTACATTATAGAAAATCTTCCAGTCCACTCCCTTCTTATCCATATAAGCAATTCGATTCGCCATAGAGTTGGCTACTCTGACAACTAACTCATCCTGTCCTTTGAATTTTTCAGCAGGGATATACAATTGATAAGGAGAGTCAATCACTGTACCGATATAATCTCCATTCAAATAGACAGATGCATTTTCCGCTACAGAGCCAAGATCCAATTTGATCACATCCGCTACAGGCACCTTATTTATAGTAGTCGTATAAACGGCTGTTCCAGAAAAAGCTTTATATTCATCCCCTACAAAATCAGTCCATGAGCCCAAACTGTCAACCGTTATAGAAGCAGGAAGTTGAGGACCTCCTTGAACAAAAGAAACAGTCCAACTGCCGGAAACAGGATTGGGCTCACCTGCATTTTGATAATAAGCATAGGCATCTCCTGTAAAATTCTGACTGGAAGTTGATACAATGACAGTTTCACCCGGATTCAATTCCAGGTAAACATCTGTTTGCCCGTCATTGCGTTTCATAGCAGCCAAACCACTGGCACCAGTCATTGGATTGAAAATCGCCGCACTCCGAGCTTCTGTACGAAGTGGAATCAATCCTCTATTTTACGGTCGCTACTATTTTCTATAAAGTAATATTTTCCCGTCGCACTATTTCTTCGGATACATTGCAGACCTGCTTGATACATTTTCTCGGCACCCACATTCGCCTCATTCATCAGAGCATTAATATCATCTGACAAACAAATCTTCCCCTTACCTACACGAGCACATTTAACAGCACCTTCAGCATGAAAGTCCAGAGCATCCAGCATTTCTTTAAAATGAGCCTGTTTCTCTTCCGAAAGAATCATTCCGGCCATATCTTGAGGAATTCCCTTATAAAACACAACGGTAGCACCTTCATCAGCCAAAGCCATCAGTTTTTCCATTGTTTCATAAGGAATATATTGCGCCGCCGAAACAAGAACGGTTTTATATGCGGCACCGGGCGTTACAATCATTTCTTTCTCAATATTAGTTTTAAGAAGTTGCTTGTCAGAAATCATATCCCACGCATAACCATTCTCTGTTAAAGTTACCGCACTTTCTCTGACTGAAGATTCCAACATATTACGATCCAATCCGCTAAAGTGTTGAAGACTTCTGTTCCCTTGCTCAGACATCACATCGGCTATGTTATAGTATAAAGAACATCATTATCTGGAGTACCATCCTGTAAAAATGACTGCACGCGAGTAACATACTGATTCAAATATTTAAAATCCTCCCAGAACGGATTATTCGGATTAAAATGGACTGCCGCATAAAATAACCATCCCGGCCAGGGAGCCTCCTGCGGACTGAAACAAGTGCCATGATAAAAAATATGATTCACCCCACCCAGAAAGAAAAGATCAAGTGCTTTCTTTACATCTCCCAGATTCGATTGGAAATGTTCATCCAGCCAAGTCGCACTTTCCGAAGATGAGAGTTTCTTTCCTTCCGTATGGGCTACAGACGGAGCCGCTTTTATACTGACCAAATCACGCCCTTCTATTTCGGGCACATCACTCACTGCATACAAATCCAGAATATTGGCAGGAGAACCATGAGCCTGATTCCTTATACCCTTTCCTTGTTTTGCCGCCCAATGTTGCCAACGAATGGAATAATGATTTATCAATAAATCGTTTATGGTTTGTCTATAATCATACAACACCCTTGCATTCTTGTCCGGTGTATCCATACCTAACAATGCAGGTAAGTGCTGACGCAAGTCATATCCCCTATATTTTTGGAATTCGTCAAAAAAAGCAGGAGTCCAATTTGACTCGCCTCTTGCATCGTCCACTTCATAAGAGTCATTAAAATAATACCTCAGATAACTGATATCCTTTCCTTTAAAAGCCTCATCGAATTTACTGAGATAATGATCAATGGCCGAAGCTGAAAAATGATCTATCACATCACCTTCACCACCAGGTCCTGCACGTTCTACCATTTTTCCATGATGACCTTGGAACAGAGCGCAAATAGTCCAGTCACCTTGAGGAGCCGTCCAGTCCAATGTACCATCCGGCTTTATTTTTGAAGTCAAGTCAAGACATTCACCTTTATCACTATTAGCGGTCACTATAATCAAAGGCAGTTCCTTTTTATATCGTACCTGATCCAATGCCAATGTCTGTAAATCAGCATTCGCACTGACCGGTTCTTTCAAATCCGCCAGTTTTACCGGAGTATGCCCTGCCAATCTGACAAAGCCTTCTTCCTTATATCGGACAGGTTCACTTAGTTGTTCGCCTTCTTTCAATTGATAAGTTTTATAAGCCACCGTCTTGCACGCATCTTCGGGAGTGACCCAAGGTCCTCCAAACGGCCATCCCGAAGCATTAGCCAAATCAATTCCTAACCCCAACTGCTTCGCTTCCTGCAAAGTATACAGAAACAAATCAACCCATTCCGGAGAAAGAAAATCTTTAAAGCGATCCTCATAACCATGTATTCCATAAATAGGAGTGATCTCCAATCCACCCAGATTTGCCTCCTGGTACTTACGCATAACCGTATCCAAGTCAGTAGTCCTGACCGCATTGCCTTCCCACCACCATCGCGTCCAAGGCTTGGTCTCGTTAGTCACTTGCGGCCATTCAATCTTCTGATTCTGTGTACAAGCCAAACAGCCACAAACTGCAAAAGTACATAACAGAACTTACTGCATTTCTTTAAAATAAGGATTGCTTCATAAATCTTACTTGTTTAAAATGGAAACGGGCATTTTCAACACGTTGACCACCTATCATATTCTTTAATTTTTTTGCCACATCAGGATATTGTTTTATCACATTGGAAGTTTCCGCCGGATCTGTATAAATATTATACAATTCTTCGTAGGTTTTAGACGAATCACTAACTTCCAGTCTTACCAACTTCCAGCCATCAGGTGTCATAATAGATTGCTTTCCTCCAAATTCAAAGAACTCATAATAAATACAATCATGCTCCTTCTGAGTACCTTTTCCCGTAAGAGTAGGCAAATAAGATATACCATCAATATTTTGAGGAATATCCGCCTGCACCAATTCACCTATAGTAGGCAAAAAATCCCAAAATGCAGAAATATGATTGGTAACTACTCCTTGTGGAATAACTCCCGGCCATTGAATGACGAACGGAGTACGGATACCTCCTTCATATAAATCTCTTTTCTGACCTCTGAACGGACCATTACTGTCAAAATAAGATGGATCGTGCCCTCCCTCCGAATGGACTCCATTATCGGAAGTAAAAACAATGATCGTATGATCATACAAACCTTTCTCTTTCAACTCTTTAATAATCAAGCCCACACTTTTATCCAAATAAGTAACCATCGCCGCATACGCCGCACGCGGAGTTTGCTGCGATTTATAACCGTCTCTGCTTCCTCCAAAAGGAGTTTCACAAAATTCCCCCTCATATTCCGTCATCGCTTCCCCCATTATATCAAGATCCGCATGGGGTATGGTCGGTGAAAAATAAAGGAAGAAAGGTTTCTGCGCATTTTCATCAATAAAATTCAAAGCCTTTTCCAACATCAAGTCATGCGAATAATATTTCCCATCCAGCATAATCTTCTGCTCATTCTCATGCAAGAACTCAGGGTAATAACTATGAGCAAAACGTTGCCCCAGATAACCGTAGAAATAATCAAAACCATGTTTGCCGGGCACACCTTCCGTACCCGGTCCTCCCATTCCCCATTTGCCTACACATCCGGTAACATAATTCTTTGTTTTAAAAATATCGGCTACGGTAACTTCACCGGCAGGAAGCGGAGTTTCATATAACAATCCATCCGAACCTGCCACTTTTGCATTTCCTCTGATTGCGGCATGTCCCATGTGCTTTCCTGTAATCAGAGCACAACGGGACGGAGCACTGACCGTAGAACCGGAATAATGCTGCATAAACTTCATCCCGTTCTGAGCTATCCCATCAATATTCGGTGTCTTAATCTGACGCTGACCATAGCATCCCAAATCACCTATTCCCAAATCATCCGCCATAATATAAATAACATTGGGCGATTTCTCTGCCGTTGTAGTCTGGGCCATCGTAAGCCCTGAAGACAACAAAGCTGCGGAAAATAATATCTTACGTGTATTTTTCATATCCAACCTTACTTTATTTAAAGGATGAAATATCCACCATCATTAAATTCAATCTTTTTCCATTTGTAAAATGTCCGGATTGGAAAAGAACTTTCGTACCATCCGGACTAAAGCTGGATGTGCATGATCCGGTTTCATCTTGGTATCCGACGCCAACCAATGACGCTCCCCGGTCTGTACATTAACCAACCATACATTTCCTCCAAAAGTATCTCCGGCAGCCCATTTATTATCACGGCTGGCATTACAATGCCAGAAACCTCTTCCTACCAATTGGCCGTCAATCGCTTGGCGGTCTTTTTCTAATTCCACCTGCCCTATCAACTCTACATCATCCGTACGCAAATTGATACGCACAATACCACTCGCCTGTTTGCGAAGGCGCGGCTGAAATCCTAAGATATTGAAATATACAAAATCTTTGGTTGCAAAAGTTTCATGAGTCACCCAATCTAGCGGAGTTTCTTTATATAAAGGTTTAAAGACTGTTCCATCTGCCGTGCAAAACCACATACGCTGATGGGCATCGCCACCGGTTTCGTTACAAAAAACAATTTCACCCGGAGTAAAACGGCTGGCTTGTATATGTCCTGTTTTAAATTCCGTATCAATAACCTTAGTTACTTCTCCTGTACTGAGATTCATTTTACGAATTCCGCAAAGAGTTGGCTTTATCTTTACCGGCTGGTTATTTTCAGGCAGGAAAGCGTTTTTCATCATACGTTCCTTTTCCTCTTCCGTACCCTCACGCTCAACAGTTATGTAGGCATAATCATCATTACAATCCACAGCATATCCTCCCGGACGTCCCATCTCAGTGGGGAAAGTGCCTATGAAAGTTTCATAAGCGGATGGTTTACCTACTTTTCCTTGTTTTACATCGGCAAAGAATTTATTCAAGTCCATTACATACATGTTCCAGTTTTCTTTTTCTTTCCGGCTGACAAACATACGATTCGTTTTATTAGCCAAAAAAGCACTGCCCAAGTTCGGTCCTTCCGTAGCTTGAATAATCTTACCGGTGGCCATTTCAATAAAGTAAATCTGTGTAGGAGTCCATTTACGTTTTTCTCCGTTAGGAAGCGTACTTTCCACCTCTTTGTCATTTCCACGGCTGGAAGACCTGAACAATAAGTATTTGCCATCAGCCGTCCACATGGGATCAGTCTGATAAAGAAAACGGTCATTCTTCATCGTGTCGGTCAACATAGTGATAGTATTGCCGGTCGCACTATCTACATAAGTCCGCATTTCCGATGCAGTGCAGTTTCCAAACTGAGCCAATGCGGCTTTACTAAAAGCTAAAAATAATGTAATAGCTAAAAATGTCTTTCTCATAGCATGTCATTTTTTATCTGATACGACAAATTTATGCATGAGAGAAATTATATCAAATAGAATTTTATCCATTTATATGGTTAATTGTTCACTTTAAACCAACTATTCTCTATATATCCTAGATTTTTTCACTGATATACTGCTCCCATAAAAAAAGTGGAAAAAGTAATAATAACTCTTTCCACTTTTACTATAAATATTAAACACCTACAGCGGCATCTCAATAACCATAATTCTGGTAAGCTTTCTTAGCAGCTTCATCTAACAACACACCATTTTCATCTGTAAGCAAGTCAAGCATAGTCTGGGCAAAAGGCTTAAAAGTAAAATACGGTTCAAACATTCCCATACCATTACCTGTCTGCCCAATACCATTAATCAAATTATCGGAATTATCCCACAACCCTTGTTTAGGTGAAGCTAATTGATCATGATAGATTATACGATCAGCTTGCCACCCTGAATGATGCAAATTCTCATAATAAACCATCTCTTGATTCAACTCACGTGCCAATTCATTCAAAATGAAATTCACAAAACGGTCTTCAGTCGTAGTAGCTGTTTCCGGATACATTTCGGCTTTGGAATTTGCCGAACCACCATCCCAATAAGATTCATCAACCAACATCGTGGATGTCATATCTTTCTCCACTTCATACGGCCATTGCTGTTCTGCCTGTGTCAGTTTTTCATATCCAGGCTGCAAACGTGCAAGAACTTCTGCACGAGTTTCACCAGCCTTGAACGCTGCACGGGCACGTACTTTATTTATATCATCTATAGCCGCATTATAATTCCCCTTACGTCCATAAGCTTCAGCACGAAGCAAATAAGTTTCAGCCAAACGGAATAAAGGTACATCACGTCCAGACTCATAATGAGTATAGTTACTGCGATTAGGTTCATCATATTTCACAGTAGCAGGACAAACAGTAGAACCAAATTTATCTAAGCCACCATAACTCTTATCATTATAAGTATAACTTTTGCCACTAGCTTGATATGGAACACGATAGTAATATTTACTGCCATCTTTAATCCAACGGGCAATCAGGACAAAAGGCTGAGCCAATGCTTCTTTTATATCAATTGCTGTTTCTTTCGTATTTTCCACATAAGCGAAAGCCAAATCACCAGTACCCATTTTATGTTCTCCAGCTACGGCTTGACGACCTCTCCACGAAGCACGATTATAACCAGGAAGAATATGCTCATTAAAATAGTCAGCCATCTCTGCCGTCCATTCATAAGTAGCATTGCTGCTATTATTATAAGCATAATAATCTTTATTAGCAGCCGGACTGGAATTAGAATCTCCACCACGTAGTGCCGTCACATATTCCACATGGAAAGACTTTTGATAACGTGAATCGGCTTGCTTATTTACATAAAGATCAAAACCAAAATCATTTGTATAGCCTACACGTGATGCTGATTTTGTGGGATATTCCCAGCAGAATTCAGGAATTCCCCAAGATGCGTTAGCATAATCCCCACCAAAAAAGTAAGGCAAACGATTACCAAAACGGCCATTATCAGCACTACCTACAGGACCATATACACATGAAAGAATTAATTCACGGCTATTTTCATTAGAATAATCATTCAAAGGATGACTGAACAACTTGCCAAAATCTGACTCCAATTCATAATAACCATTATCAATAACTGCAGAAGCATAATAAATACATGAATCCAAATCAGCAGTTCCCTTACCTTTATATAACATACCAAGATATGACTTCGGATTGCTAGTATCAACATTACCATTTACATCTACCCCATACTCTGCTGTTCCAAATTTTTCAGCCTGCGCACGCTGTAAATATAACTTTGCCAAAAAATGAGCAGCGGCTCCCTTAGTGGCCCGTCCAAAATCAGCACTCAGATTCTGTTCGCTAACATCAGGCAAATGATCATAAGCATAACGTAGATCACCTATCAACATACTATAAATACCAGGAACACTTTGACGCATATAGTTATAATTGGAAGGGAGTTCTGTTGTATATCCTTGGGGTACATAAATAGCACCATACATTGTACTCATAATATAAACAGAATAAGCGCGATTAAATAAAGCCTCGCTTAAAGACCTCGCTGCATACTCCGCATCAGTAGCAAACTTACCCAATGCCTTTCCTTCACGAATAGACAATATGGCACGGTTACAATTATTAATAATCGGATAAAATCCCAACAGTGATTTAGAATTCTCCCCACACAGAGAATTTGCCCAATTAGCAAACCGCCCAGTAGCATTCCACTCACTAGGCGAATACATGCCACGATTAGGAGTCTTATTTGTAAAGTTATCCACACCAGACATAAAAGTGGAAGGACCTTGTTCATACTGTTTAGTCACACGCAAAGCATCGTAAGTCCCTACAATCAATTGTTCCAATCCTTGCTCTGTTTCAAAATAATCCTGCGTAATGGTAGAAACCATTTTTTCTTCTAAAAAACTGTCAGTACAAGAAAGACTTCCTAATGCAATTACAGAACACAATATATACTTTTTCATAATTTACATCTCTATTTTTAATAATTAAAATCCAAGTCTCAGACCAATTACAAAACTACGGGTCAATACTGTATTATTAGTTTGGCCGCCAATATATTTATATGTACCGTTACTGCGTCCACCTTCAGCTCCCCAACCAGTTGTATCGTCAGGATTAATTCCAGCTTTTACTAAATCACCACCCCAAATAAACGGATTCAATACTTGACCATAGATCTGACAACTATTGGCACCAATTTTACCCAGCCATTTTTCCGGGAAAGTATAAGATAATGCAATATTACGAACAGCCACCATATTTCCTTTGGTATAATTCATATATTCTTTATAATCGGTAAATGATTCTCCTCCAGCACGTGGCTGTGGAAATTTAGCATCTGTATTTTCAGGACTCCATGTATCATTTTCTACCCGACGTCCATAAGTTTGCATCAATCCATAATACATATTACCAAAACGTCCGTAAAAGAAAGCATTCAACTGCCAATTCTTGTAAATGAATGTAGTAGTAAAACCTCCTTCCCACTTCGGAGTAAACGAACCTTGGAAATGATAATCATCCTTGTCAAACTTGCCAAAACCATTATCCATATAAGTCACTTTTGATCCATCTTCCAATGTCACTGTTTTTGATCCTTCCGTACCTTCCGGAACCTCTATAAATTCCTGGTCTACTAATTTAGCCATACCAGGGAACATAGTAATACCATTTCCTTTTGCTTTATAAATAGCCAACATTCTTCTGTCCTCAGGAGTATCCTGCCACAAACGATCGTACTTATATGTCCAAATCTCATCCATAGGTTTGCCAATAAACCAACCATTGGTAGGATCGTCCACCTTACCATCAGCCAATTCTACGATTTTGGATCTATTAGTAGAAAAAGTAAAGTCAGTTTTCCAAGTAAAATCTTCCGTCTGAATATTAGTCGTTGACAAAGTTATCTCAAGTCCTTTGTTCTGTGTCTTACCAACATTTGTCAAAATTTGAGTATAACCAGTCATCAGAGGAATAGAACGATTCAACAACAAATCTGATGTATTAGCTATATAATATTCCACACTACCAGTAATACGATTATTCAAGAAACCAAAATCAACACCAAAGTTGGTAGAAGCTGTCTTTTCCCAACCTAAATTACGATTAGGCAATACCGAGGCTTTAGCACCAGTCGTATTAGTCGTGATTCCACCCTGTCCAAAAGGTTTATTGGCCCATTGGGATACCATAGATCCTGCAGTCTGATAAGAGTTAATAGAAGCATTACCTGTTACACCATAGCCCACACGTAATTTCAAAGAATTCAACCAACCAATATTTTTCATAAAATTCTCTTCATTCATTTTCCATGCCAAAGCTGCTGATGGGAAAAAATCCCATTTGTTTCCTGCTGCCAGCATAGAAGCACCATCCCAACGCCCAGTAACAGTTAACAAATATCGATCCATCAAATTATAGTTTAAACGGGCCATATAAGAAGCACGCTGTTGCTCGTTAAAGGATGACCCAGCACCCAATTTAGCTTTATTAGAATCACCAATACTATACCACAAAGCTGTAGGGAATTTAGATTCATAAGCACGTGCATCCAAACCTTCCGTACGATAATATTCAGCCGACTGCATCAACGTCAAACCAACAGTATGAATTTTATTGAATGTTTTGTTATAAAAAATCATGTTTTCCAATGTCCATGCAAGTTTTTGGTTATGATTGTTATAAGCTACATTCGGTTCGGTAGAAGCATATCCCAAAGGATTAGTAAATTTATCTCCATAATAACTTCCCTCACGAGAATTACGATATTGCGTTCCGAAATTAGTACGCCATTTTACCCCCTCTAATGGAGTCCAAATCTTACCAAAATCCAACTCTGCAAACGAGCTGAGCATAAAACCATAATAACGGGTTTCATTCAAAGCTTCATCAATATTAAGCAACACATTATGTCGTGACGGACCATCATCCGGACTTAATATTTTTCCATTTTCATCAAAAGCTGGAGCATATGGCATCAAACTGGTAGCCAAACCATAAGAATCTTTAGCTGTTGTATTCGAAAAGTTGCTGACAATACCATAATTTTTGATAGAATGACTAGCATTGATACCCATCCCCACCTTCAAAAACTCTGTAGCCTGAATCTCACCATTCATATTAACTGTATAACGTTTATAATCCTGATCTTTCATCGGAGATTCCTGATCCAAATATGCCAAAGACATATATAACTTTGATTTTTCCGTACCAGCCGATAATGAAATCTGATGATTATGTGTCAATGAAGTACGTGTTACATAATCAGTCCAAGGAGTAGTAGGAATATTAGCCGAATTATAAACAGGAACTCTATCAGCATATCCTAATACTTCTTTTTCATATTGTGTTGCATCACGTAATACAGGAGTTCCATCAGCATTAAATTGAAAAGCAGCATTAAAAACAGGACGTAGATAAGGATACTGAGAAACACCCCCAAAATAAGCATCACCATCAATATCAGGATCTGGAGCATTACCATACTTACCAGTATAAGCTCCCGCATTGACATTGGCCTGACGGTTCCAGTCTATCAATTCACCAGAATTCATCCAATCTGTCATTGAATGAATCTTAGAAAAAGATACTGTACCATCATAATTAATAGTCACCTTGCCTGTTTTACCTTTTTTAGTTGTGATAAGAATAACTCCATTAGCACCACGCGAACCATAAATAGCAGTAGCAGAAGCATCTTTTAAAATTTCCATGGACTCAATATCATTAGGATTGACATCTGCCATAGAGCCAACAGACATAGGAATACCATCAATCACATAAAGAGGATCATTACTTGCATTCAAAGAACGACTACCACGAATACGAACATCCCCCAACTCACCCGGACGATTATTTGAAGTGATTTGTACACCAGCAGCTTTTCCTTGCATAGCCTGTAAAGCATTCTGAACGGGACGCTCACGAATCGTTTTGGAACTTACTTGGGTCAAAGCACCAGTCACATCACTTTTTTTCTGAACACCATAACCAACCACTACCACTTCCTCTAATGTTTCTGTATCTTCCTCCAAAATTACTTTAATGGTAGATTGTCCTTTCACCGCAACATTTACTGTCTTGTACCCCACAAAACTAATTTCAATAGTTCCACTTTCCGGAACATTGGTCAATGTGAACTTACCATCAAAGTCAGTAATAGTACCATTGGTAGTACCTTTCACCACCACACTGGCACCGATTACAGACTCACCTGTTTTGTCAAGGACAGTACCCGAAACGGTTTTGCTCTGTGCAAAGGCCCCTACAGCCAATACGGATAACAAAGCAACGAAGAAAAGCCGCTGGAACTTCTCCAGACAACTCAACAGACTTGAATTCTTTCTGTCTTTCATACTTTAATTATTAAGTTAAACAAAAGTTAACTTGATATATAAAGTTGAAAGTATCAAAAAAAGCCCATTTCATCGAATTTTATAATATAGATGATACAATAATAGAGAATATAAAGTGCTCTTATTGCTGTTGGAAAAAAAACTCTTTTAGTTAGTATTTATGAAATATTTTACTTTGCTCTCAAATTTATATGGAGTAGTTTATATCCTGACTTGAACTTAAAAAATATCTCCAAAAAGTAAGTGTACTTTATCAGCTGTCTAAGTGCATTTGCTTGATTTATGAACCACACTTACTTTTTAAGGTAATACAATAATAACATTTACATGATATGAAAGACATTTATGCATATATAATAACATTGACTATTTAAGCAATTGATCGAAGATTTCTCTAAAAACTTTATCGGCGTGCTCTTGCATTATTCGTATATAATTAAATATAGGACGATTGTTTTTCATACTATGACCAATACAATATTCTATTTTTTCTATTTCGATACCTATATCATAACCATGTTGTGCAAATGTTTTTCTTGCAGAATAATATGAAACCTTTCTATTTATGCCTGCCAGATCAGTCACCTTCCCTATATGTCTAAAGACCAAACTATATACTTTTTCATAAGATTCATATTTGCCAAAAACTAATTTCCCATTTTCAGAAATATATCGTTCAATAATTGTCTGTGCTTCTGGCTGGATAGTGAAAGCTATTTCATTTTCATTTTTTTTGCTATTACGGGTTTTATGTCTTATATATCTCATACAGTTCCCTTTAGTGAAATCATACTCCATTAGGTCTCTTAGATTAATACCACCTAAATAATAAGTTAACATAAATATATCTCGAGCCATGATATGCACAGACTTGAATAATTTCACATCACGTATTTTTTTTAATTCATCAACGGACAGATCTAGTTCTCTGATATTACTAACTGGCATTTTAAATAAAACAAAAGGATGAACTAAATAAGTTACATAATTCATTTTCCTGGCATAGTTCAATATTACTTTTATTAAAGTGAGGTAAATTCTGATAGAAGTTTCTTTTAATCCTTCAGCCTTCATTACATCAGCGAAACTTTGTATATGTGTCGGACTGAGTTGTACCAAAGGAAAATCACCTTTCATATGTTTAAGGAACTTTGCACAAGCTATATTATATAATTTATGTGATTTTTTACGATCGTCTGCTTCCATCATTGAAGATATTCTTTCACTACCGTATTAAAGGTTATTCCTTTTGTTGTTCCCGAGTTATAACATGTATCAATTCAGTGCATGAAATATTCGACTGATAATGAATAGACGAAAGAATCTCTTCGTATTCATTAATCAACGCAAACAAGCATTTATATTAGCTGCATTTTCATGTTTTACTACTCGTCCATTTTCATTTGATTTGCAGAATCAAAATGAATTGGGTTGAAATATATCGTTTGTGAACGATGAGCCACTGCGATCCTGACTCTATGTCTACCGTTCGATAATTTTTAGCAGGTACAATTACTATTGAAGATTAGCCATATTCAAATTTTAGTTTATACGTTTTACAATACAATATTAAAGTAACAATCAGAAATAAAAGCACTCTTGTATAACAAAATGCTCTTGAAACTATCCATTTTGAGATTGTTCACAGAAGTTTACTATTTTTCAGTTGAAGACGGAAAATTCCATGCTTTTACAATCCTACATTGTTTTTAATATTCGCGCATATATTTGCAACACTTTTTCACAGGTAGGAGACCTATTTCTCCTGAGAGAATAGAAACTAACTTTTGTTTAACTTAATAATTAAAGTATGAAAGACAGAAAGAATTCAAGTCTGTTACGTCGTTTGGAAGTTCAGCGGCTTTTCTTCGTTGCTTTGTTATCCGTATTGGCTGTAGGGGCCTTTGCACAGAGCAAAACCGTTTCGGGTACTGTCCTTGACAAGACAGGTGAGTCTGTAATCGGTGCCAGTGTGGTGGTGAAAGGTACTACCAATGGTACAATTACCGACTTTGATGGTAAGTTCACACTTCAGAATGTTCCTGATAATGGAACGATCCAAAGTAAGTTTTGCGTGGGGTACAAGACCGTAGATATCAATCAAGTGAAAGGACAATCTACCGTTAAGATAATCTTGGAGGAGGATACCGAAACACTGGATGAAGTGGTAGTGGTTGGCTATGGCGTTCAGAAAAAAAGTGATGTGACTGGTGCTATGGCACGTGTGGGTTCTGAAGAATTGAATACAAGACCTGTGAACAATGCTTTTGAAGCCTTACAAGGCAAAGCTGCCGGTGTAGATATCACCTCAAGTGAACGTCCGGGTACTGTAGGATCAATCCGTATTCGTGGTAACCGATCTATCAGCGCATCATCAGACCCTCTGTATGTAGTAGATGGAGTTCCCTTGAGTGCTGGAGGAATTGAAACGATCAATCCGCGTGACATAGAATCCATTGATATCTTAAAGGATGCCTCTTCTACAGCTATTTACGGTTCTCGTGGTGCCAATGGTGTCATATTGATAACCACCAAACGCGGTAAAGCAGGCAGACTCGCTTTAAACTACTCAGGTTCTGTCACACTAGAAACCCTGAAAGACAAATCACCTGCCATGAGTGCAAGCGATTATATTACCTGGCGCCGTTGGGTATTATAACTCAGATCCGGTAAACAACCCTCGCGGTCAACCCTAACTATGACAAAGACCAAATTTATTTTGCGGCATCAGGCGATCCACTGCTTTGGCAAATGTAAATAAAGGTTGGAATAACGGTACTTGGGATGGAAGTAGAGTAACAGATACCGACTGGGCAGACATAGTGACCCAAACAGGTATCACACATGAACATACCATCAGTGGTAGTGGCGGTAACGAAACTGCACAAGCTTTCTTCTCTATTGGTTATCTAAATAATCAAGGTACTCAGAAAGGACAGGAATATGAACGTTATAATTTCTCAATGTCTGTCGATTTACAAGTAAAACCTTGGTTCAAAATGGGGGGATCGATCAACGGTTCATGGGCAGTTCAGGACTATGGTTATTCCCGTACCGGACAATCTTCAGGCTCTGGCCCGGTTGATATATATAGTGCGGCAAAAGCTATTCCACGTTTTGGTGTTCCTTATGATGAGGAAGGCAATATCATTACAAATCCCTGTGGTTCCACTACCAATGTTTATACTGTAATCGATGAATGGAACAAGTCAACCGATAACCGTCAGACTTTCCGTGCACTAGGCAGCTTTTACGGACAATTTGATTTTGGGAAAATGTGGGCACCTTTGGAAGGACTAAGCTATAAAATCTCTTTCGGTCCTGATTTCCGCCACTATCGTCAAGGTATTTTCATCAGCAAGGATTCTGCTGTAAAAATGGGTTCGAAAAACTACGCTAAATATGCCACAGACCGTTACTTGTCATGGACACTGGACAATCAGATCAACTATAACAAGACATTCGGCAAACATAACTTAGGCGTAACCTTATTGCAGTCAGCTTCCAAATATAATAAAGAAAGTGGTTCCGAAAGTGCTAACGCCATCCCTAATGAGAATTTTGAATGGTACAACATGGGCAGTGTAGATATTACGGATGCAGCAACTTATGGTGCTGGTATGAGTACCGGCATGTCTGAAAATCAGCTGGCATCGTACATGGCACGTGTAAATTACGCATACAACGACCGCTATTTATTGACTGTTTCCGGACGTTATGACGGTTCTTCCGTATTAGCAGACGGGCATAAATGGAGTTTCTTCCCTTCCGCCGCCTTGGGCTGGCGCATTGACCAAGAAGACTTTATGAAAGATATTTCTTGGATAAACCAGTTAAAGCTTCGTTTCGGCTTGGGAACAACTGGTAACTCAGCTGTAAGTGCATATTCTACATTAGGTAACATCCAGTCATTCTATGTACCTTTTGGCTCTACTCTGACCCCTGCTTATGCCACCAATGAACCTTATTACACTTCTTCTCAAGTAAAAATGGCAAATAAAAATTTAGGTTGGGAAAAGACAACACAATATAACTATGGTGTGGACTTCAGCTTCCTGAATGGACGTATCAACGGTTCAATGGATATTTATCACTCTAACACCAATGACTTGTTATTAAGTATGACTATTCCAACCTTAACCGGTTTTAATTCTACTTATGCCAATGTAGGTAAAACAAAAAACTTCGGTGTTGACTTATCTCTGAACCTGGTTCCCATACAAACCAAAGACTTTGAATGGAGTTCCACTATCAATGCAGCCTATCAAAAAGATGAAATCGTAGAACTTGCCAACGGCAAGCAGGATGACATTTCCAATGCCTGGTTCATTGGTGAGTCAATCAATGTTTTCTATGGTACCGCCAGCGATGGTCTGTGGCAGGAAAGCGATGCTGCAGAAATGGCTAAATTCAATGCCAACGGACATAAATTTGAAGCAGGTATGGTTAAACCGGTTGATCAGGATGGCAACTATGTTATAGACAGCAATGACCGTATTATTCTTGGCAACAAAAATCCTAAATGGGTGCTGGGATGGAGCAATACATTCAACTATAAAGGTCTTGAACTAGGCATCGAGCTGAACGGAAGATTTGGTTATATGGTTGATACGGGTGGTGAAGGCCAATACGGTATGTACAACCAACGTAAAATAAACTATTGGACTCCGGACAACACTGGTGCTGATTATCAAAAGCCGATTTACAGTACAGCAGGTGGCGATGCTTATTCAAGTCTGCTAGGCTTTAAAGACGCCTCATTCATCAAGATCCGTAACATTTCTCTAGGGTACAACTTCAATTCCAAAGCATTGAAGAACATCGGAATCAGTTCTCTTAAATTATACGCACAAGCTAAGAATATAGGCAACCTCTATTCTTCAGTAGATTTTATGGATTTGGACTTAGGCACTACTTATTACAATAGAGGCTTTACTTTCGGTTTACAAGTTGGTTTCTAATTTGATAATAACACATTAAACTGTTTTTAAAATGAAAAATTTAAAATATACATTATTCACAGCTGCCCTATCTGTCGCAATGACTGCTAGTTTCAGTTCTTGTAGCGATAGTTTCCTAGATGAAAAAAACAAGTCATCCTATACCACTGACTATTTCAAAACGTCACAGGGCATTCAAGATTTGGCTACCGCACTGTACGGTAACATCCGTTGGCATTTTGGTTATGAGTGGGCGTATGGTATTACCCTTTACGGTACAGATGAATTTACAAACGGCTCTGACCTGACAGCAGAACCATGGAACACTTATGACAGCCGTCTGAACCCATTGGACTGTACAAAAGCAAACGGAGCAGCCAACAATAACTGTCCGGGCATTTCAGCTCTTTGGGATCAGATGTATTACGGCATCGCTTCCGCCAATCAAGTTATCGCATCAGCTGATTATGTTACAGATGCGGAAGTCCGCGAAAAATGCCTGGGTGAAGCTTATTTCCTACGCGGATATAACTACTATCGCCTTTTCGCACAATATGGTGGGGTGGTTCTGCAAACCCAAGTTACTGAAGGTGTGGTCAGAACCTTTACTCGCGCTTCTGCAGAAGAAACATTAAACCAAGTGATTGATGACCTGCAGAACGCTTACGACAAACTACCTGCAGACAAATGGCGTGGTACAGGTACATGGACTAAATATACAGCAGCACACTTTCTGGCAAAGGCTTTACTATATCGTCAGTCTGAACGTTGCAGCGACTGGAACTCAAGTTACCCTGCAGATGCAGACTTGAAAAAAGCGATTACGTTATGTGATGAAGTCATCTCAAAATGTCCGTTGGAAAGTGATTATAATAACCTTTACGCCAAATGGACCGGTATAGACTGCAAAGCCGAGGAGTCTAATGAAATATTAATGTCATGCCAACACACTTCTTCGGCAACCGGACGTTTCGGAAACCGTACTTATAATTACTTCAACCCACAATTCTCCAACTTCTCCGGTGGTTGGACACAACGTGGTCAATATATTGGTGGTATGGACTTCCAACGTTGCCGCCCTACAGAATATGCTTATGCTATCTTCGACAATGTGAATGACTCACGTATGTGGAAAACATTCAAAACTGTATACGGATTGAATAATATTGCATCGAAAGCAGATGATGTAGTGGCTACAAACGGTATTACAGCCGATCAGGTTCCAACACTAGGCGACCAAGGCATCATCTTTATTCTTAATAAAAGAAGTGACAATCGTTTTAAAGACGCCACAAACTCCGATTATGGAACAGTAGGTCGTGGTGGTATAGCCCACTCCTTTGTAAACCCCGAAACAAATAAATGGGTGCCGAATGTGTTCCCTGTATATGCCGGTGGTCAATATGTATTGAACACCTATGGTGTTAGCGGAAATCCAGCACAGTCCAATGTATTCTGTGGTATCAATAAAACTGATGACGGCTCGCGTACAGCAGAGAAAGGGGACGCACATCGTGATGTCATTATGGCCCGTACAGGCGAAACTTATCTGATAAAAGCAGAAGCTCAAGTACGTTCCGGTAACTTCCAGGATGCTATTTCTACCATCAACCAGCTCCGTGCACGTGCCGAATGGAAAAATGGGGAAGACCGCGAATACTACACCGACGGTTCTATGGCTTTCCTGAAAAGCGTAGGCGGTGACGAAGATAATTCAACCGCACTAAGCACTTTAGGCAAATGCAAAGATGCCAATGGTACCAAGATCAATAACACAGAGGCATTCAAGGCTTCTTTCCTTCAAAAGAACACTTACTATCTTTCAACTGGTATAGAACGCACTACAGATGCTTCCAGTCTGCAAATTTCAAGTTATTCATCATTACCAGCTGAGGATGAAGCTATTCTATCAGCAATGGGCGTAAATGGGGACAAAGACCGTTTGATCAATTTCATTTTAAACGAACGTACCCGCGAATGCTTAGGTGAATGGAACCGCTGGGAAGAGTTGAGCCGTACCAAGACTTTGGTTCAACGTGCTAAATTATTCAATCCGGAAGCAGCTGCCAATATAGCAGACAAACATTTGCTTCGTCCTATTCCACAAACATTCTTAGACCAACTTCAGCATGAAGACGGTACGAATTTAAGTGATGAAGAAAAAGCCGCAATGCAGAATCCAGGCTATTAACAGACTAGATTTTTGCAGTCAATAATTAATAAGGGGAGTGCCGGATTCAGCATTCCCCTATTTTCCACACCATAAATACTTATTTTATAATGAAAAAAATCGGTCGGTTTATATACTTCACTACACTATTCTTGTTAATAGCGGGATGCAAACAACAAAAATCCATACGCTATGAACTTGTAGATGGCAATCCACAAATAGATTACATAGATTTCCTGAACGACACGCTATGCCGATTTGTCGCACCAGGACCATTGGTTCTGACAAGCCACTACACAAAAGAAGGAGATATTTATATAATACAAATCAACGATATAGTGAGCGCACGGCTATATAAAGAAGAAGGAAAGCTACGAGGTGAGGCTCCTTTTTTTGAAGGAATATGGATTATAAAAGAAAAGTGATATCAACAAGTTCTGTACAGTTCATTCACTCATTTCTTTTCATATAAAGAATCTATCTGTCAGCCCCCCCAAAAAAGATCAATAACTAGATTGTTATCCGTATATGGAAAAAGAACAGAAAGAAGATGAACAATATTCCATGTAAATGAATAAAATTCCATAGGTAAGACACCTTCTTCGTCTATATTTGCATAAATCAAAAATCAAAGATACTATGGAACTATTACCAGCAATCAGGAAAAGCATAATTACATTCGCTCTGCTGCCTGCACTTCTATATGCAGGTATCCCCCCCACCCTACAAAGCGATGCCTCACAAAGAATGACCAAAGATATCATGGACCGCGTTTACATCACCCCCAAACGTATTGTTACCAAATACGCAGGATGTAAAAATAATCTGATAAAAGATGAACACTATTTGTTAGAGCGTGGAAACGGCCAATCGGAAATGAACAGAAAAAAATGTTGTATAATGACCTCTACTGAAACAGAGAAGGCATCCTTGTTACTGGATTTCGGCAGTGAACTGCATGGAGGATTAAAGCTCGTCATGGGCAGTTCCAGCCGTAGGGAACCTTCTTTGGTAAGGATACGTTTCGGAGAATCTGTTGGAGAAGCCAACAGTACCACTTCAAATTCCGAATGGAAAGTGGGATTTTCAACGGACGATCATGCCAAACGTGATATCATCATGGAAATTCCCCGTGACGGCATGATTGAAATAGGCAATACCGGTTTCCGCTTTGTCCGTCTCGACTTGCTGCAAAACAACGCTACTATCTCCTTAAAAGAAATTTCAGCTATCCTGCGCTACCGTGATATTCCCTATCTGGGGTCTTTTGAATGCAACGACCAACGTTTAAACAAAATATGGATTACCGGAGCCTATACTGTCCACTTGAACATGCAGGAGTTTTTATGGGATGGCATCAAACGTGACCGGGTAGTCTGGCTGGGCGATATGCATCCTGAATTAATGACCATCAGCCGTGTTTTCGGATACAATGAGGTGATCCCCAACAGTTTGGACCTGGCCTGCAAACAATTTCCTTTACCCAATTGGATGAATGGCATGAGTGCATACAGCCTATGGTATCTGATCAACCAATATGAATGGTATCACCAGACCGGCGATATTGATTTTTAAAGAAACATCCGATTATATCAGCGGGTTAATCCATCTGATAAACGGAAAGTGGATGATGCGGGAAATGAAACGTTAGCGCCTGCCCGCTTTTTGGACTGGCCATCCAGCGGAAATAAAGCCGGAGTTGAGGCAGGATATCGCGCACTGATCGTATGGGCCATGCAAGATGCGCATCAATTGTCTTTAAAACTTGGCAACACCTCTGATGCTCAATTATGTCTGGATATTATCAACCGGATGAAAAAAAAGATATTACCTCACAACAATCTGAAACAGGCAGCTTCATTAATGGCCATCACCGGATTGATGGATCCCCAACAGGCTTGCGATGAAGTTGTCTCTGTAGGCGGTGGAAAAGGTTTTTCCACTTTTTACGGGTATTATATGCTGGAAGCATTAGCCAAAGCAGGTGAGTATGAGAAAGCAATAGATATCATTAATACTTTCTGGGGAGCCATGCTGGATTTGGGAGCAACCACGTTTTGGGAAGATTTCAATCTGGACTGGATTCCTAATGCCGCTCCTATAGACGAACCTGTTCCAGCCGGGAAAAAAGACATACATGGCGATTTCGGCGCCTATTGCTATCCCGGATTCCGTCACAGCCTTTGCCATGGGTGGTCTTCAGGACCTACTACATGGCTGTCAGATCATGTATTAGGTATAAAAATCGTAGACGTAGAGCACAAGCAGATCAGTATTGAACCACACTTGGGTAAATTAGAATGGGCCAAAGGCACTTATCCCACCCCTTGGGGCGTGATAGAAGTCAGCCACGAGAAGAAAGCCGATGGTAAAATCGCAACCAAAGTGAAACTTCCGAAAGGTGTAAGACAAATTTAATTATAAGAAATCGTTATCAAACTTCTATAAAAAATCAGATCTTATGAAAAACAAGAACCTGCTTATAGGATTATGCTCGGTACCCCTGTTGCTTAGCATATCAACAAACATGATAGCCCAAGACTTGCGTGAACGTACATATTATTACGAAATACTAGAACCACGCCATGAGCCCAAACCGGAAATCAAAGGTTTTGCAACAGAAAGAATAAAAGAAAACTTAGACAGAGGATTAACGGCCACTCCATCTGCAGACGGGAAAGGTATCTACCTCAGTTGGAGACTATTGGAACAAGATGGAACTGACACTTCCTTCCACCTCTACCGTTCTGCAAACGGCAAGACACAGCGTTTATCAAAAAATCCAATTAAAAACACCTGTGACTTTGTTGACCAGACTCCCGTTGCCGGAAAAGCAACCTATTGGATCTGTGCATTAGATAAAAAGAAAAAAGTAATTGACACATCTTCCAAATTGGATGTGGACTTTTCTATATTGAGAGAAACTATCAGTCCATTAAATTGAACCGCAATATAAAAGCAGGCAAAATAGCCGTTGCTGATTTGAACGGGGATGGCATTTACGATTATATCATCCGCACCCCGGAAAAAAATGTGGATCCCGGAATGCCCGGTACTTTGGATGGTTCAACTTATCAAATTGAGGCTTATTTAAGTGACGGCACTTTTTTATGGTCTAAAGATTTAGGACAAGGTATCGAGCCCGGTGTTTGGTACTCCCCTTTCATCGCATACGACTTCAATGGAGATGGCAAAGCAGAAATTGCCTTAAAAACAGCTCCGGAAACAACCAAACGAAATGAAAAAGGACGGGTAGATTCCGGTGAGGAGTATCTAAGTGTATGGGATGGAATGACCGGAAAAGAAATTGCCCGCGTGGACTGGCCTGAACGGAATGACAGGTATGGAAATCTGGTCCGGCAGAACCGTAACCAAATAGGGATGGCCTATCTGGACGGCAAAACCCCTTATATATTGGCATGTCGTGGCACTTACAAACTGATGACTGTAGATGCATGGCAGCTGAAAGATAACAAACTGGAACGTGCATGGCGATGGGACGGCGATGAAGAAAATCCCGTAGTAAGAAGCATGGGTTCCCATAATATGGTATGTGGTGATGTGGATGAAGATGGAAAAGATGAAATTCTGTTAGGCTCATGCATGCTTGATGATAACGGGACTTTACTATGGTCTACCGGACTAGGACACCCTGATAAAATCTATCTGACTGATATCGACCCGGATCGTCCGGGTATGGAAGTATTCCTTTGTCTGGAACCTTGGCACGAGAACGGCCGTGGCGTTTGTGTTGTGGATGCCAGAACAGGACAACCGGTATGGAATATCGGTCATAAGACATTCCATGTAGGCGATGGGATGGTTGCTGATTTTGATCCGGTCCACAAAGGTCTGGAATGTTTTGCCAGCGAAGACCGTAAAGGAGGCAGCACAGACAAATATCTACTTTCAGCTGACGGTAAACCTTTAGGTAAAAATGAAGAAGTGCCCTCCTGCCGTAATTGGGCCTGGTGGGACGGTGACTTATTGCGCGAAACATTCAAAGGGGACGATAACCGATGGGGGGCAAGTTCCTCTTCAAACGGTCGTTCACTAAGTATTGTAAAATGGAAAGGAGAAACACTGACACAAGGAATTGAAGGTGATATCTTAATGATCGCAGACTTATATGGAGACTGGCGTGAAGAAATAATCACCGCATTGCCCGGTGAAATACGTATCTACACAACCAATCTTCCGGCAAAAGACCGTCGTACCACATTGATGCAAGACGGAATATATAGAAGTTATGTAACTCATCGTTCCATGGGATATCCACAAGCTCCTGTCCCCTCCTATTATTTAGGAGAATAATATTAAGATTAGCATGAAGGATTCCTCTAAAAACTGTAACGGATATCCTTTGCTGTAGGCGCTTTGATGCGCCCTTATGCATATAAGACTCAAACCTAATCATAAACATCATGCAAAAGATACTATTATTTATTGCTTCCCTTTTTTATTTCAACTCCTTATTCGCAAAAAATGAAATAAAATCCTGGCAAGGCATTCATGAAACACCCCTTTCCCGTCTAGAACAACAATTTGCAGACCCTCCTGTGGAATTTGCCAACCATGTAATATGGGGTTGGGAAGGGAAAATGGATAAAAAGACTATTTGCAATGACTTGGATTCTATCAAGAAGAAAGGATTCCGTGCCGTAATATTTGAAGCAGGTTACAAACTACCCTTCAAATATCTTTCCGAAGAATGGTTTAAAGCGATTCGTACCGGAGTACTTGAAGCCAAAAAGCGAGGTATGAAAGTCTGGATTATTGATGAAGGAAAATATCCCAGCGGATTTGCAGGAGGAAAATTCTCACAGGAACGTCCCGATTTGAGAATGCAAGCTCTTGTGATAGGTGATACCATACAGGTAAAACGGGGAGAAGTAATGACAAACCATAAAATAGCACCAGAAATCATCAGTGCGGTAGCCGTCAGTACATCCGGTGCTCCTAACAGAACTGTAGCAATTAATAATGGTGAAATAAGTTTCAACGCCGGACTGGATGACTGGAAGATCCTATTGGTCAAAAGCGACTTTCGAACGGCCGTAACCCGAGCCGTTAATAATCCCAACGGCGGCAAAGATGCCACTAATTCTCTGTGTGATTATCTGAATCCTGTTGCCGTACAACAATTCATTGATTGGACACATGAACAGTATAAAAAATACCTTGGTAAAGAGCTGGGTACCACTGTACTTGGTTTCCGGGGAGACGAACCCGATTATGCACATTTACCCTGGACTCCTTCCATTGTCCAAACATTCAAAGATACAAAAGGGTATGATCCGACTCCCTATCTGGCCTCCTTTTTTACCACTTCGCCCACCATACAGGAACACAAAGGTAAAAGCCGATTAGGATGTCTGGTCCAGCTTGTTCGCCACCCATTTTTTCAAATTACAGGCCGATTGGTGTGCGGCTAATGGAGTAGCCCACATTACCCATCTTAACAAAGAACATGCCCGCATGTGTTAAAGCTGAAGGAGACTATTTCCGGAATTTAAGTAAAGTTCAAATACCCGGAGTAGCAATCTGGAACCAAATATGGCCCGGTACCCTTAATGATTTCCCCAAACTGGCCTCATCTGTAGCTCATGTTTATGGAAAACCTAGAGCATTCAGCGAAAGTTTTGCAGCTACCACATCTCCCCTCTACCATTCCCAAGCCAAATTTGTTGTGATCAAATTGCCCGTGGATTAACTTCTTTGAATTCATGTTCTGCCGGCAGGGTCCAAACATCGCAATTGGATGAGTGATCCC
>SCPP01000197.1_pt1 | contig 41648 bp, 44 predicted proteins | sample 6106811 | NCBI WGS metagenome assembly SCPP01 (sample SAMN10720449, study PRJNA508395) | human gut metagenome | isolation source: Participant 2 stool, 15 month | host: Homo sapiens | collected 2018
GCATCATCGTAATCAAGGCTGCACTCCGAATCCGGATATTCTGCCTTTAATCTTCTTATAACCTCTAAAGCAAGTTCTTTCTTAGTCATAGATTACGCATCTTTCTTCTTATAATTAGCAATTCCGAATATTGCAAGAAGCAATACACACGCAAATATCATCCAGCCAACAAGATAACCTGTTCCCCTTGGTTTAAATGTATCATAATAACCCTTAAGGTATACAACTACTATAATAGCCGGAAGTATATAACTCATATAGAATCTTAACCATTCAGGAAGCTTAGGACCTTTTCCTTCATTAGCTTCTTTTCTGAAGCCTTCCCAGCCCCAGCCATTCTTCTTGGTACAGAATAATACAAATATCATGCTTCCAAGAGGAAGCAGATTATATGAAACAAGGAAATCCTCCAGATCCATAATTGAACTTCCCGGACCAATAGGCTGGAAAGCTGCAAGCTTGTTAAAGCCTAATACAGCAGGAAGTGAAAGCAGTATCATGAATATAACATTACCTGCAACAACCTTTTTCCTTGAAAATCCCTTAAGGTCAATATAAAAAGCAATAATGTTCTCAAACACAGCAATTACAGTTGATAATGCTGCAAATGACATGAATACAAAGAATGCTGTTCCCCATATTCTTCCTCCCGCCATATGATTAAATATGTTAGGCAGTGTTATAAATAAAAGTGATGGACCGGCACCCGGAGCAACACCATATGCAAAGCATGCAGGAATAATTATGAATCCTGCCATAAGAGCAACAAATGTATCAATCAGAATTATATTAACAGCCTCTCCACCTATTGTTCTGTCTTTCTTTAAGTAGCTTCCGAATATCTCCATTGCGCCAATGCCTACACTAAGTGTAAAGAATGCATGTGTCATGGCATCAAATATAACCGGTCCTAAACCTCTTGATTTAATAGCATCCAGATTAGGCACCATATAGAATTTAACACCTTCTGATGCATTAGGAAGTACAAGTGAATGAACTGCCAGTACCACAATAAGGATAAAAGTAACATCATAACCTTAGTAATCTTCTCAACGCCCTTCTGTAATCCTAATACACATACACCAAACGAAGAAGTAAAACTGCAACAATCATCCAGATTGTCATTGTACAGGCTGTGAAAGCATAGTTCCAAATGCTCCTGAAACCTCATCTGGCTCTAAACCTGCTAACGAACCTCTTGCCTCACGCCATGCATAATAAAGCATCCATCCTGCAACCATAGTATAGAAAGCCATTAATACGTAGCTTCCTACTACCGATACCCATTTGAAATGATGCCATTTACTTCCCTTAGTCTCCAGTTCTTCAAATGCCCTTGCAGCACCTTTACCGCTTCCTCGTCCTACTGTGAACTCCGCACACATAATAGGAAATCCAAGAATTGCAAGAAATACAAGATAGATAAGCACGAATGCCGCACCACCATTTTCCCCGCATATGTATGGAAATTTCCACACATTACCAAGTCCCACCGCACACCCGGCAGACACTAAGATAAAGCCGAGTCGCGAGCCGAATTTTTCTCTCTCTTTCAAAATAAAACCTCCATCGTTAATATATTTACATTAATTAAGATTGTATCATATATCACTATATTTTCACAGCCAATTATTTCATACTCTCACTGACTTCTGATGTAATAGTCTGACCGCCCTGTTCATTCCATTCTTTTACAAATCTATCGAAGTAAGATATATCTTCTTCTCCGCTTATAATCTTTAAATATGCCTCTTTTTCTTTAGCCTTAAGTCTCCACCAATGGCTCTTCATTGTGTCTGTGGTCTTAAAATAAAGCGAGTCAACTACCTTTATATTATCCTGTGCAATCAGACTGCATGCCTTAATTCTTGACATATACGCTGCCCATTGCGTACTTGTTTTGTTAGCATTCTTGATATACTCACTACACGCATCATAAAATGAGCGTTCAAGAAGTTCCAGACTGTCAGGATTCTTTCTTCCTGAAATTGTGGCATCTATATTCCTGTAACATATTGAAAGTGCATTATTGTAATCAACATTTATTGATAAAGGTCTTGCCGTAGGTTCAACATTAAGCTGATAGTAATTCTTGAATTCTTCTGAGTCTGTACAGTCAAATCTTACCTTATCGAACATGACGCTTATCATCTTTGCTGCAATCTCAGGATGTTCATAGCCCTTTCTTACAACAACATATTTGTAACACGGATTCTGACTGTGATAACTCGTTGTCCCATCCGAATCTGTTGCTATTAAATATGGCTGCCAGTCTGCATCCGGATTCCTGCTTACTGCATTAGCAAGCGGATTATTCGGTGCCCACCATGGTCCGAAAAACGAGCCACACAGACCATTCTCTATAAGCTCACATATATTGGTTGATGTACGCAGAAGAAAATCATTATCTATAACGCCCTGATTGTACAGACTGCTTATATATGAAAGTGCTTCTTTTGCCTCATTTGTAACCGAACCATATACAATCTCACCATCGTCGTTCATTATCCACTGCTTTGGATACGCTCCAAAGCAGGCAAATATTATATCCAGCAGAAATTCACTGCTGTAACCACATTCACCTGTCACATCTGTATCCACTGCAAGCCCCACTGTATTAGGTTTTCCGGACGCATCCACGCCATTATTTCCAGGGTCTTCTGATATAAAATGCTTCACTATATTAACAACATCATCAATAGTGTGTGGCTCTGACAATCCAAGCTTATCCATCCAGTCTTTTCTTAACCACACAAGATTAGGTCCATCTGTTATATTAGTCTCCGGCAGTGCCATTATCTTTCCATCATATGTAACCATATCCTTAAGTGAATCGCCATAGCTTTCATACATTTTCCTGATTCTGTCACTTATACAGTTATTGTAGCTTTCTGTAAGGTCCTCTATAAGTCCTGCTTCCACTAACTGTTCAACCTCATCCTGACTTGATACAACCATAATATCCGGAAGGCTTCCCATTGAGATTACCATTGAAACATTAGTGTCATACTGGCTGTCGTTTGCTTCAAATACATCAACATTCTGCACATTTATCACAGACTTAATATAGCGTGTGTACGCATTATCCGTATAAGTGTCATTCTCCGGCATATTGGAATTATTAACACTTGTCATCTTTCCAAGTGTATATTCTATAGTCTCCGGGTAAGCTCCGAATGGAGTTGTTCTCGCTTCTTCCATTCTCGCATTGTATTCTTCATTATCATTAGACACAAAACCAGCCGGGCTTTTACACCCGGCTAATATAAGCATTATTCCTGTGACACCAAATGCCACACATTTTTTTAATGTTTGCTTTAATCTATTCATATATCTAACCCTTCACTGCACCTGTCATGCTTTCATTATAACATCTTTGCATTATCATAAACAAGGCTGCAATTGGAATTGATATAAGAACTGCTCCTGCTGCAAATCTTGTGTACCATACATCAACATACTCCTTTTCAAGCATCTGCCACAAGCCGATTGCTACAGTATAATACTTCGCATTTGCCCTGCAGATTACTCTTGCAAATATGAAATCCACCCAAGGTGCTATGAATGATGTAAGTATTGTATACACTATAATTGGTTTACTGAGAGGTATTGTTATCTTAGTAAATACCTGCCACTTCGTCGCTCCATCTATCATAGCAGCCTCATCTATTGTCTTAGGGATAGTATCAAAGAATCCCTTTGCAATGTAAAACTGTATTCCTGATGATGCTGAATATACAAGCACAAGCGCAACTCTTATCATTGCTCCTTCTGAAAGTCCTACTGCTTTAAGTATATAATATACGGCAACCATCGCCATAAATGCAGGGAAAAGTCCAAGTATCATTGCGATATTCATCATTGCTTTTCTCATCTTAAACTTAAGCCTTGACATACAGTAGGCTACTGACAGTACAAAAAATGTTGATATAATACATGAGAATACTGCTACTATCAGAGTATTGGTAAACATTCGTGGAAAATTAAGTATTCCTGTATCTGTAAAAAGCTTTACATAATTATCAAGTGAATACTGCTTTGGGAAGAAGGAGCTTGTATAAGCACCCTTCTGAGCCCTGAAGCTTGTGAGGAGTATCCAGAAAAGAGGACTTACCCACACTATCGCTAATATTGTAAGCACTGTATGTGCCAGTATATTTTTAATAGTCTTTTTCTTTTTCACTGGAATCCCTCCTCATCTTTATACGCTTTCGTTCTTCTGTATACAAGCAGTGAACCAATTGCTAAGAATATGAATGTCATAATACCGATAACAGCACCAAGATTATAATACTGATAATCTATTGTCATCTTGTACAGCCATGTTACCAGAAGGTCTGTCTTTCCTGCTGTTGCACCTGCCATAACCGGATCTCCCTTAGTCAGCAGGTAAACAATGTTAAAGTTGTTAATATTAGCAGTAAATGTAGTAATAAGATATGGTGCCGTTACAAATAACATATATGGCATTGTTATCTTAATAAACTTGACAAATCCATTAGCTCCATCTACATCTGCTGCCTCATACAGCTCCATAGGTATATTCTGTAATATACCTGTAACCTGCAGAATAGTATATGGAATACCTATCCACAGATTTACCACGATTACTGTAATTCTTGCCCAAGTCGCATTTGTAAAGAATGGCAGTGATTTTGTTATCCAGCCTGCATTCTTTAAAACAACATTTATAATTCCATCCTGTGCCAGCATGCTTCTGACAATAAGAAGTGAAACAAACTGTGGAATTGCGATTGAAAGTATAAATATAAATCTCCAGAAAGCCTTGAATTTCGTACCTTTTCTGTTGATAAGCAGTGCAACAAGTATTCCGAATATGTAATTAAGAAATGTTGCAAATATTGCCCACACTATAGTCCAGCCAAATACTGACCAGAAAGACTGTCCTATCATGCTTCCTGAATCGAATATCTGCTTGAAATTCTCAAGTCCTACCCAGTCGAAAAGCACCAGATGGCTGTCAACCTTACTATAATTAGTGAATGCCATGCTTATCATGAAAATAAGCGGAAGTATTGTGAATATAAGCACACCTGATACTGGAAGTGTAAGCAGCAGCTTATGAAGATTCTCATTAAACAGCGACTTCACGTCTTCTGCAAATGTGTTTATATGCTTTCCTTTTTCCTTTAACAGCTCCAGCTTATATGAGCTTTTTACAGCACTAGCTGCAACTATTATATAAGCTATAACAATGAATATTGTTGCTATTCCATACAGAAGTATAAGAAGTGAATTATCACCTGCAACATACTCATATATTCCAAGCTTTTCATTCCAGACCTCCTGCTGCGGTCTGCTTCCAAGACCTGGAAGCATCGCAAGGCAGTTAATTCCCTTCATAATCATAAAGCATACAAAGGCTGCTTCTATAGCTATATACATAATTCCCTTTATAATCTGCTTTCCTACAAGATTACCAAGTCCCTAGGAATCAGAATGCTTAACTTCGTAAATATATTTCCTTTTCTAAATGATTCAGTGAACTTAACTGCCATTATGCGCCACTCCTTTCAGCATTTAATCCCTATCAATTATTTTGCGATTGATGTATTAATCTGCTTATAGAAATCCTGTGTCTTAGCTGCTGCATTATCTGCTGTTATTTCACCATTTACGATTGCCTTAGCAAAGTTCTGTGCAGGTGCCCAGTAATCATTCATGCCTGTTACTGTTGGCTGGATTACTGATGTCTTGTTAAATGTATCATTCTGTGCTGTTACAAGTGCATCCTTCTTTACTTCATCAGTTGCAAGAAGCTCTGTATTACAAGGAATAACACCTCTTAATTCATAGTGCTTCTTCTGTGCATCCTTGCTTCCAAGATACTTTGCAAGTGCAACTGCTACCTGCTGATACTTGCAGTTAGGATTAACTGCGATTGCCTTAGAACCTGCAAATGCTAACATCTGCTTGTCTTTTCCACCAATCTTTACTGTAGGAAGTGAAACTGCTCCAAAATTGTCTCCAAGAATCTCTTTAACACTCTTATAATCCCATGATCCTGAGAAGTAAGCTCCAACTGAACCATCTCTTAAGCCAGCGATACCAACACCCTGAAGGTCATTGACAAAGTTAGGATTATTTACAAGTGAAACCATTGCCTGTGTTGCCTGTGTTCCCTTATCTCCTGAGATATCAACACCTGCTGAATTATCTTTTCCGTCTTTTCCAAAATATTTACATCCATTAGCAAGGAAGAATGATGACATATACCAGCCCTCTGTAATATTGAAAGCCACCTTATTCTTCTCAAGCATCTTATCAAGGCTCTTTACATCACTGTCTGTGAATTTGCTCTTGTCATAGTACATAAACCATGTATTAGTTGTAAATGGTACTCCGTATACAGCCCCATCTACTGATACTGAATCCACAATTGCATCTGAGTTAGTTTTCTTAACATAATCTGCTGTCTCTCCACCAAGCTTTGCAATAGCGTTAGCATCAACAAGTGTCTGAAGCTGGTCGTTAGCAAAGAAGTATACATCTCCTGAATTCTCTGGATCCTGTGGAACTATCTTTCCTGCGTCCTGCTCTGAGCATACACCGTATTCAAATGTTAAATCCCAGTCAGGATGCTCTGAATTAAACTGGTCACACATTGTCTGAAGCCATTTGCCGTTCTCATCTGCCTGATCTTCTGCACAGCCCCATACCTTGATTGTAGCTGTGATTTTTTCCTCGCCTGCTGCTGTGTCATCCTTTTTAGCATTGCCACAACCTACAAAAAGTGACCCACACATTGTTGCTGCCATCACTGCAGCCGCTAATCTCTTAAACTTCATAAAAAACCCTCCTTAATAATTATCCGAGACAGCTTTGATTACTGTCCTCTTTTGATAATCTAATTATATTAAGGAGGGGTTAATATTAAAATATAAGATATTTTAGAAACATATCAGTTTTTTGTGTTGTATGGTTTTGCCGGGAATTTTATTGTTATTGTTGTTCCCTCATCAGGTATGCTCTGCACTTCCAGATGATAGCTTTCGCCGTAATAAAGTCTTATTCTGTCATTAACATTTCTTGCACCATACCCTTTTGACTGGACTGTTAAGAAGTTTTGTGCAGTTTCTTTGTCCATTCCTACACCGTTATCAGACACTGTTACACATACAAGCTTTTTACCTTCTTCATCCGTCTGCATCTTGGCCTCTACTGTTATTACACCTTTCCTGTCTGTCAGCAGATCTATACCGTGGTCTATTGCATTTTCTACCAATGGCTGGAGTATAAGGTTTAAAGATTCGCATGGCATAACTTCCTCTGATACATTTATCACCACATCAAATGAGTTGTCATGCATTATCTGCTGAATCTTAAGATACGACTGCATGTTGCTTAATTCCTGCTCAAAGCTTAGTATATTCTTTCCCTTATTAAGCGATGTACGGTAGTAGTTAGACAATGCAAGTGTTATCTCACTTATATCCTCCTGCTCATATTCTATTGCTTTCCAGTTGATAAGCGATAATGAATTGTAGAGAAAATGCGGATTAATCTGTGCCCTTAATGCCCGCATCTCTGATTCTTTCTGGCTTATACGTCCTTCATATACCTGCGTGATAAGATTCTTAATCTGGGTTGTCATGCTGTTAAAGCTATGAATAAGGTCACCTATTTCATCTTTGTCCTGTGTATTAATTACCGCATCAAAGTCTCCATTTTCAACCTTTGCCATACTGTTTTTTAATTTATTAATTCTTCTTGTAATGAAGCCTGTTGTAAATATACTCGCCGCAGCGGCACCTGCAACTGCTACCACAAATGCAACTACAATCATTGTAATCATTGAATTAGCTGACCTGAGCACAAGTTTTCTTGGTTCATAGACATATACTGTCCATCCGGTAACAGAGCTTTCCTTCTTTACTACAGAATAACCCTCTGTATTTCCACATGTATCATTATCCCATTCTGCCCCGTCGATTAACGAAAGCAGTTTCTTGCTGTTTAATCTGTATCTGGTGTTATTGTTTTCAAATGTGTCACTGCTGCATATAACTTTTCCATCAGCGTCAAGCACCACCATTCCGCAGTTCTGCTCAAGACCACCTGTAAATGAACTCATCATGCTGTCATAATCAACATCTATGTACATGATTCCAAGAATTCCTAACTGGTCAAGCGTTGACATTTTTCGTGCTGAAACAAGTGTCCTGCTGTCTTCATCAACAAACCACTGTATCTTAGTGCTTTCAGCAGCAGAATTATAAAAAGGTCTGTCTTTTATCTCTTCTATTGGAGCTATAGTCGTATCATGTTTAATAGCTTTATCCACATATATTGTTACTCTGTTAATATCATTGTGAAAATACTTTAATGATGAAAGCATAGGGTCAAATGTAGTGACAATCTGGTTATACATCTCATATGTGCTTTTGTAATCGTATGAAAGCACTCCCGACAGCGTATCATTAAATGTTATATAATTAGACAGATTATCATACACCTCTATCTGCCCATCCACCGTTGTAACAGACTGTTCAATTGTCCCCTTGATGCTCTTTAAGTCCCTGTCCATAAGAATGTTTCTCATCTGACAGTATGCAAAAAAAAAGCACAATCAGGGGAATAAGTCCGGTCACTACATATATGATGACAAGCTTGTTCTGCAATCTTATATCATTGATTTTCTGCTTAATCTTTTTCAACTCAATTCTCCCTGATCCCTGAATTTCTGAGGACTTATACCAAAGTACTCCCTGAAGCTCTGTACAAAATATGAAACATTTGGATAACCCACCTGCTCACTTATATTCACAATCTTCATGTTCGTACCGGTAAGCAGTTCCTTAGCCTTCTCCATTCTGTACTGTTTAATATATTTGCTCAGATTCTGTCCTGTTTCCTTCTTAAAAAGTGAACTTAAATAGCTTGGTGCAAGATAAACCATATCCGCAAGCTGCTGTGCGCCAATCTCCTCACCATAATGGTTATGTATATAATTCTTTACGGTCTCAATCTCCCGGTGTGACGTGGCCGGCTCTTTTCCAAAACTCTTTTCCAACAAATCAATATAGTTATTCACTATATCCATAATGCATGAGAAATCCTCCGACTTATACAGTCTGTCAATCTCCCTGCCAAATTCCGCCTCATCAGCACCCGGAATATTGTCATAGAAATCTTTTAACAGATTGGAAAATACGAACTTGATGTATATATGTGAGAAGTTCGACTGCCCCCTGTATTTCTTACACAATGCATCAAAATGTATACGTAAAAATGTGATATCCTTCATCTTGATATCCTGCTTCATCTGCTTCATAAGTGCATCATCATCAATCTGTACAAGCACAGGTGTATCTTCACTGATATTATCAGAAAAAATATATCTTCCTGTCTCATAAAACTTATTATTCATCAGTGTATCAACTGCATCCATTACCTGTGGAAGCTCATGATAATCGTTGAATAAACCGGACACAGCAATATACATAAACTGTCCTGTCTTTCTATATATATAGTCATGAATATTTGTAAACATTTCTTCAATGTTCTTATCAATATTACCATCTGCTGTGAATGATTTATCAGAAAATATGATAACTGACTGTAACGGGTTAAGATTAAGGTACTGATAATCCAGTTCCCCGGTTATCTCTTTAAATATGTCTTCACCTGTATCATATTTCCCAAAGAAATCAGTATTGAATTCTATAAGTGCAAGTCTGTTATACCCTGCCAGAAAATCCCCATTATCAAGTATTCCTGATGCATCACCGGAGTTGAGCAGCGTATACATGTAGTACTGTTTTATAAAGTTAGCCTGCCTGTTATAGTCCTCATCCTTCTTGTGTTCCTCGTCAAGCTCTGTTATAACCCCTGTAATTGTCGAACTGAATTCTGACGGATCAACCGGCTTTAATATATAATCTTTAACTCCTAATTTAACTGCCAGCTTGGCATACTCAAACTCGTTATAGCCTGAGAATATAATTGTCTTTAAACTGATGTCGTTGTGCATCACATTCTTAATAAGCTCTATCCCGTCCATAAACGGCATCTTAACATCTGTAAGCAGTATATCTATATGTCCAATTCCTGTATTCTTGTCAGATGTCAGATATTCCAGTGCCTGCTTTCCGTTGCACGCCTCAAATACTCCAAGCTCAATTCCCATTCTCTTAAGAAGCATTCTTATTCCGCTTCTTTCAATCTTTTCATCATCCACTATAAGTATATTATACATAAATCTACCCCGAAACCTTCCTCATTCACGAACTTTTGCTCTTATAATGATTATAGCTTCCGGGGCAATTATTATCAACTTATTTAGTTATATTAAAGATGCCATATATCTTCATTGTACTGTCGGATTGTTCTGTCTGATGAGAAAAATCCGGCATTTGCAATATTAACAAGCATTTTTTCTGCCCACGCATATCTGTCATCATAATCTGCGAGAGCCTTTTCTTTGGTTTCTATATAGCTTCGTAAGTCAAGCAATGCCATAAACCAGTCTTTTCCTACAATCTCATTATACAGTCTGTTAAGACTATGTGAATCACCTGCCTGAAGCATAGCATCCGATATTATAAAATCCACACATTTTTTTATAAGAGCATCTGTCTCATAAAGCTTCTTTGCGTTATAGTCACAATTTTCATAATGTGCAATAACTTCATCACTTGTTGCGCCAAATGTATATATATTATCTTTACCTACAAGCTCTGCAATCTCAACATTAGCACCATCCATTGTTCCTAATGTCACAGCACCATTGAGCATGAATTTCATGTTGCCTGTTCCTGATGCTTCTTTAGATGCAAGTGATATCTGCTCTGATATATCACATGCAGGAATCAGCTTCTCTGCCAATGTTACATTGTAGTTCTGGACAAGCACAACCTTAAGGTAAGGACTTACGTCTTTATCAGCCTCAATAACCTTACTCAATGTAAGTATCAGATGAATTATATCCTTCGCAATTGTGTATGCAGGTGCAGCCTTTGCGCCAAATATCACTGTAACAGGAGTCTTTGGAATGTTGCCTGCCTTGATGTCAAAATATTTATATATTATATACAGTGCGTTCATCTGCTGTCTTTTATACTCATGCAGTCGCTTTATCTGTATATCGTATATTGACTGTGGATTAATCTCTATTCCCTGTGTCTGCTTAAGGTATTCTGCAAGATTTCTCTTGTTGTCTGTCTTAATCTCAAGAAGATTATCGTAAACATTTTTATCACCGGCAAACTTTAAAAGGTCTTTTAACTTTTCTGCGTCATGTCTGTATTCACTTCCGATAAGTGTCTCAATGTATTTCGCAAGTCCGTTATTACAGTGGATAAGCCACCTTCTGAATGTGATTCCGTTAGTTTTGTTATTAAACTTCTCTGGATATATCCTATAGAAATTATTAAGCTCTGTATTCTCTAATATCTCAGTATGAAGCTTTGCTACTCCGTTGACGCTCATTCCATAATGAATATCGATGTGTGCCATGTGAACGAGATTATTATCGTCAATTATATACACTGATTTATCTGTGTACTTCTTACGCACTCTTCTGTCAAGCTCTTTTATAATCGGCATAAGCTGTGGCACAACCCTGTTAAGATAGTCCACAGGCCATTTTTCAAGGGCTTCAGCAAGGATTGTGTGATTAGTATACGCACAGCTTTTTGATACAATATCAATTGCTTCGTCCATTGTTATCGGACTTCCATCTATATCTCCATTTTCTGTAAGAAGTCTTATAAGCTCCGGGATTACCATTGTCGGATGCGTATCGTTAATCTGGATAACTGCAAGGTCTGACAGATTCTTAAATGTTTTTCCGGTGTTAATACATTTGTCCCTGCACTCATCTAATATAAGCCTTGCTCCATTGCTTACCATGAAATACTGCTGATAGATTCTAAGAAGCCTTCCCTGTTCGTCACTGTCATCAGGATAAAGAAACAGTGTAAGGTTCTTGGCAATATCTGACTTATCAAAGTCTATGCTGTCACCTTTTACGATGCTCTCATCAACTGTCTCCACATCAAACAAATGAAGCTTATTCGTTCTCTTTTCTCCGTACACATTGATATCATACATTCTTGAAACCACACTGATTTCACCGAAATTGATAGTGTATGTCACATCTGTCGGAACAAGCCAGCTATCCTTACCAATCCATGGATTAGGCACTTCCTTCTGCTTTCCATTCTCAAACACCTGCTTAAAAAGTCCAAGATGATAATTAAGTCCGATTCCGTCACCATTAAGACCAAGGTTAGCAATCGAATCAAGGAAGCATGCTGCAAGTCTTCCAAGTCCGCCATTACCAAGTGACGGCTCTACTTCCAGTTCTTCAATATCTGAAAGATTTTTTCCTGCCTGTGTAAGTTCTTCCTTAACTTCATCGTAGATTCCTAAATTAATAAGATTATTGGATAAAAGCTTTCCTATAAGGAACTCTGCAGAAATGTAGTATACCTTTCTGCCATTGTCTTTCACTATTCTATCACGTCCCTTTTGTGCAACCAGCTTCATAAGTGCATGAAAGCACTCCTCGTTGCTGCATAAGTGCAAGTCTTTTCCATATTCTTCCAAACATATAGTGTTAAGCATATCGTTGCCCTCCATTCTTGTATTTATATTTTATTATAGGGTTGCTGGAAAAATTCTCTTGCTTTATAATGGGATAAACTTGTACTATTCTATCATATTTAAGGAGAACCTTATGAATATAACAGATTATGGACCACTGAAAGAAACCAAGTCTCATTTTGATTCAGATTTTTTATATAACACTTACCCATGCTCTATCCCGCTTGATTTTACGGAAGTTCCGCTGCACTGGCATAATGAAATGGAGCTTATATACATCAAGAAGGGATGCATGATCGCAAGCGTTGACCTTGAGTATTCTGTTGTAAATGCTGGAGATATTGTTGTTGTCATGCCTGGACATATCCATTCTATTATCCAGAACGAGAGTGATTCATGCGAATACGAAAATATTCTTTTTAATCTTGATATGCTTGTTAGCAGGCAGTGTGATTATGATACCGTAAGCTTTTTTAACGGAATTGCCGGCTTTAATGGGTATTGCCCTCCTGTTATCAGTAAAACTGCGCCACACTATTCTGATTTAATTCATTATATTGATGAAGCTGATAATATATGCAAGTATTTCCCTGACGGGTACAGGCTGAAAATCCGTGCATGTCTTTTTAATTTCTTTTTTGAGCTTAATGCACATTTTTACACGCATACGGATATGCCTGTACACTTGTCTGATGATAAGATGGATAAGCTGAAACTGGTACTAAATTATATTGAGAAAAACTTCGCGCGTGCAATATCCATTGAAGAGATTGCTCAGTGGTGTCATTTCAGCCAGTCGCATTTTATGAAGTTTTTTAAGAACTGCACCGGCACATCTTTTATCACTTACTTAAACGACTACCGGCTTATTATTGCTGCAAGAATATTAAAAACCACAACCCAGCCAGTTATTATAGTGGCTTCTGATTGTGGTTTTGATAATATATCTTACTTTAATAGAAAATTCAAAGAAAAATATGGTGTTTCTCCGAGGGAATTCAGGAAATAAGGTGTTATTAATATAATCTGTTTTTTACATATTCTTCAAATCTTGGCAGTGCCATTGCTATTTTTCCATACTGTCTTGTATCTATAACGCCCTTTCGCTTTAAACGGTCACGGTACACAGAGAATAATTCTGGCTTCATGTCAAGCTTTTCACGAATATCTTTTACTGACTGATAACCGCTCTCAGATATAACGCTAAGTATTTCCTTATCTTTAGATGACAACTCTGCCCATATCTTACTGTATACATATTCATCTAAATACTGATCATACTCTGGCATAATATCTTCAAGTGTATGATCTTTTCTATTATCCCAGTAAAGATATCCAAGCACCTGAAACGCAAATGGATATCCTCTTGTAAGAAGTGTCATCTTGTCAGCCATTTCATCATTTATATCAAATATTCTCATGTAATGGTTTTTAATAGCTGCATAATTAAGCGGCTCTAATATAATCTTAGGTGCTCTGTATAAAATGTAAGTGACTTTTCATTCTGTAAATCATATATATTCTCATACAATCCTGTCATCAAAAGATATATAGGATATTCTTCTCTTAAAAATATCTGAAATGAACTTGCAAATATTTTAATATTCTCTGAATTAATAACCTCATCAATTGTTATAAGCAGCCTTTTCCCAGACGTTTTATGTGAGAAAGCATTATCTCAATAACATTTTCAATATCAGTAACAGGAACAGCATTCTCTACTGTTACCCCAATCCAAATACTGAAAAGTCAAGCTTTGCTTTTAACAAATACTGCATGCATTTCTGAATTGCATATATCTTTGCTGCCAGACTCTGTAAAGATCACGGTTAGGATTAAGCTCAACTACTATCCATTCATCTGACCGTTTCCGTATCTCTGACGCAATGTTAGTCATCATTACAGTTTTTCCTGAACCTCTTACTCCTGTAATCATATATATCTGATTCGGCGATTCTTCCGCTGTAAAATCTCCAATTATTCTCTGTCTGTGCAATTCTCGAAATATACTGCACTGGTTTTTCCCAAAATGATAATGTAAACGGATTATTCATGCGCAGCCTCCTATATAAGTTTATATAACCTTTATAACTTTTGTTTGTTTTATAACTTTATATAAGTTTTATAACTTTTATTTATTATATAACCTTTATAACTTTTATCAATTGCAAAATAAAAAATCCTGCTCTCAGGCAGCCATAACCACCTGAAAGCAGGATTAACATTTTAATTATTAACAGATTACATTAAACCATGTGCTCTGTTGTAAGCATTACATATCTTATTAGAATTCTTGATAAGAATATGCATTGCAACAAATGGTCCGTCCAATTCCACAGATAAAAGCACCAAATATCTGCCATAAAAGAACAGTTGTACCATTCTCCTGGATTGAAAGTCCATAACGAGGTCCGTTAGCTGCAAGTCTGTTACCAAGATTATAGTACCAGAACCATGCATATATACCACATGTTATGAGTGATAAAAGAACAAATGCAACAAGCCCTGATGTATTCTCTCCATCTCCCTCACATGCAATATTAACATCATGTGCCATCTTGTAAATGAAATAATAGCTGTATATTCCACATGTGATAATTGAAAGAATTATGTATGAGGCAAGACCTCTGTCATCCTTTAATCTTGTACCTGAGATGGTGGGATTGTGCCATTATTATAACCATTGCTGTAATTCTGATTAGCATTGTAACCCTGATTATTATTCTGATTATTGCTGTTGCCTGTAAAGCTCTGCTTTACCTCATTAAAAGCACTTCCAAGTTCCTGCTCAGCCTTGTTGAATACCTGACTTGCCTGACCAGCAATATCCTGCTCCGGTGAACAATTTGCTCCACAATATGGGCAGAACTTAGTTGAATCTGGAACCTGTTTTCCACATTTTGTACAAAACATAATATTTCCTCCCCTTATAAGTTTAGTTTGCGAATGATTCGGAATACAATATTGTTCTGTGGTTCAAAAACCACCACATTGCCATCTCCAATAAACATTCTATACAAGTAAACTATAACAAATGCACCTGCCATTGTAAACATAAAAATTTTATAAAATTTAATATTTATTTTAGATTTCAGAAGCATAACTATAACAACAACCGGTGGCAGGAAAAAAAGTGGATGATACATGAATGCTTCATGTATATTAAAATGCATTAAAGCTATCCATGCCCTTGACATTCCACAGCCTGCACATGATATTCCTGTTATGTATTTTATAGGGCATGTAACCCCGAAGCTTTCTAGTATCACATACAGCACAACAACTGCCGCAACTGATGTTATCACTTCTATTCTTCTATGCGATTTTCTTTTATATGCATTGCCTCCGCTCATTATTCCCCCTGATAATGCTTTTTATTACATTATAATCTCTCCTGCAAGCAATGCAAGACAAGGAAGCGTAATTATGCTAATCAATGTAGACAAAGTAACTGCACCAACTGCGAGCTTCTGGTCGTGACCGAACTTAATCGCAAAAAGTGTTGTAATAGCCGCACATGGGCATGCCTCAAGTATAATTGTAATAACAGCAACCATTCCATGGGCATGTATCAGATACATAACCAGAGTGCAAATTACCGGTATAATAAACATCCTGAGAATAACCGTAAAATACACTCTTTTATCCTTTAAGATACTCAATAATGGGAACTGTGAAATAGTAATTCCTGTTATTATCATAGACAACGGGGTATTCATGCCTCCTACAACATTAAATGTATCCTTTAAAACATCCGCAACCGGAATTCTTGCAAGGAATATGACAAGACCGACCGCAACCGATATAATTGGTGGGCATGTAACAATCTTCTTTAAAAGTTCCTTGAAACTCATACTCTCTGAAACATACACAATTCCGACAGTCCATAAAAGAATATTGAATACAGTAACATATACGCTCGCATACAGTACACCTTCTGAACCATACATTGCCTGAATAAGTGGAAATCCCATATAAGCCGCATTAGAAAATGTAGTTGCAAATCTTATAATGCCGCGCACTTCCTTTTTCATCAAAAATGTTATGCCAATCGATAAAGCCATTCCTATGCATATAGTAAGTATGCTGTAAAAAAGCATTCTGCCCATATTCTTAAGAATCTCGGCATTGTATCCTGACATGTAAGAATTAATAATCATAAATGGAACAACAAAATATATAAGAAGGTTAGAAAGCATCCCCTTTCCTTCTTCGTTAACCATCTTAATCTTTCCTATAACAACTCCACACAGTATAAGTATGAATAACTCAAATACCTGCTTCGCTGTAATAAGTGCTAAATCCATAGCTCTCTTATCCTCCTTTTCATACACGCAAAAAACATGTTATATATTTCATCTTCTGAGATATATAACATGTTAATAGCAAAGTCAAGTAAAAATCTAATACTTTATCTCTGGCATAAGCTCTGCACTTATTACATTAAGCATACGCTCCATTGTCTCTAACTCTTCTTTAGAAAATCTGTCCTCAATCCTGCCCATTACAGTCTTAAGATACGTATTGCTGATATTATAATAATCTATATACTTCTGTGTTACCTCGAGATGATACTCTCTCTTGTCTTCCTCAGACTGTACTTTCTTTAAGTATCCCTTCTTAACAAGATTATTAATCTTATACGCCGCGTTAGGAGATGATATATTTGCCATATCAGCAAACTGTGCCACAGTAGGTTTATCAAGTGCATATATTATCTCCATGCAGAAAGTTTCTACAGTTGTAAGAGATGTCTCCCTCTCCTGTAGCTTTTCAAACATTTTCTGATAAAAATGCATCTTAAACTTCGTATATACCTTACTAAAAGAATCCTGCAGCACCTTACTTTACCTCCAAAGCTTTTTTAATTGTTTATTATTATAACAATAGCTCTATTCTATTGCAAATGTAAGTTCAGCTGACACTGCAAGTTTTCCGTCAACATAAGCTTCTGCCTTTCCTACTCCCACAGGACCTTTTCTTGCTATAATCTCGCATGACATTTCAAGCACATCCCCAGGTGTGACCTGAGCCTTAAACTTAGCATTTTTAATTCCTGCAAAAAGTGCTATATGTCCCTTATTCTTTTCTTCCGACAATAAAGCAACTGCTCCAGTCTGCGCCAGTGCCTCAATAATAAGTACTCCCGGCATTACCTTCTTCTGTGGAAAATGTCCTACAAAATGCATTTCATTGGCAGATACGCATTTAATACCACAAGCCTTCTTTCCAGGTTCACACTCTGTTATCCTGTCTACTAATAGAAATGGATATCTGTGTGGCAGAATCTGCTGTATTTCATCTGAATTAAGCTGCATCTTTACACCACCTTTCTAAGCACGATAGACGCATTATGTCCACCAAAGCCAAGTGAATTAGACATAGCATAATCAACTCTTGACTCTCTTGCCTTATTTGGAACGATATCAAGATCACAGTCATCATCCGACACCTGATAATTAATGGTTGGTGGAATTATATCATTCTTTACAGCAAGTGCCGATATAATTGCCTCAACAGCACCACTTGCACCTAACATATGTCCTGTCATCGACTTTGTTGAGCTTACCGCAAGCTTGTACGCATGTTCTCCAAATGCCTTCTTTATCGCGTTAGTCTCGCCCTTATCATTAAGCTTTGTACTTGTTCCATGTGCATTAATATAATCAATATTCTCTGGTTTTATTCCTGCATCCTTAACAGCCTCAGTCATTGCCTGTGCTGCCATGCTTCCGTCTTCGAGAGGGGCTGTAACGTGGTTTGCATCACATGTTGAACCATATCCTGCAATTTCACAGTATATCTTAGCGCCTCTTTTCAGTGCATGTTCATACTCTTCAAGAATAAGCACACCTGCTCCTTCTCCCATAACAAATCCGCTTCTTTCTTTATCAAACGGAATAGAAGCCCTGTTGACATCTTCTGCTTTGCTTAATGCATGCATTGATGTAAAACCACCAATTCCAAAATCAGTTATACAGCTTTCTGCACCTCCGCACACAATCACATCCTGATATCCATCCCTGATCTGTCTTAATGCATCTCCAACAGCATTGGTTCCACTGGCACATGCAGTAACAACACATGTACACATTCCATGTAGTCCAAATCTGATTGCAACATGTCCTGCCGCCATATTAGTTATCGACATTGGTCACAAAATGTGGCGAAACTCTGTCATATCCTTTACTTTCGCCTCTTAAGCATTCTCTCTGTATAGTTGTAAGTCCACCAATTCCACTTGATAATATAACACCACATCTTAATGTGTCTTCTTTGCCAAAATCTATAGCTGAATCCTTCACTGCTTCATCTGCAGCAGCAAGTGCATATATCGTGAAATCGTCCATTTTCCTTAATTCTGCTTTATCAACAATACTCTCTGCGTCAAAGCCTTTTACTTCACCGGCAAGCTTGACTGCACTGTTTTCTGTATTAAAATGTGTTATCTTACCAATACCACATTTACCAGCCTTTACAGCTTCCCACATATCATTAACATTGTTTCCGACAGGAGTAACTGCTCCCATACCTGTTATTACAACTCTTCTCATATTGCCATTCCTCCGTCTACACAAAGTACCTGTCCGGTTATGTATCGTGCTCCGTCACCCGCAAGAAATGCTACCGTTTCTGCAATATCTTCCGGCTTTCCCATCTCTTTAAAAGGTATATTCTCCACCACTTTTTCTTTAACAGCATCTGACATTGCTCCGGTCATATCAGTTTCAATCATTCCCGGTGCAACCGCATTTACAGTTATATGTCTTGACGCAAGCTCTCTTGCAAGCGACTTCGTCATACCAATAACACCTGCTTTACTCGCAGAATAATTAACCTGCCCTGCATTGCCCATAACACCAACTACAGAACTCATATTAATAATTCTTCCTGCTCTCTGTCTTAACATAAGCCTTGAAACTCCACGCATCATGTAAAATGTACCCTTTAGATTCACATCTATAACTGCATCGAAATCCTCATCCTTCATACGTCCAATAAGATTGTCCTTAGTAATTCCTGCATTATTGACAAGAATATCAATTCTTCCGCCAAGTAAATCCACAGCTTCCCTAATTAAACGCTCACATTCCTCTGAATTACTCACATCTGCCTTAATTGCATGGATTTCAATCCCATACTCTCTGCATAAATTAACTGTTTCACTGGCAGCCTCATCACCTGAACGGTAACTGAATACAATATCTGTTCCTTCACTTGCAAGCTTAACGCATATAGCCCTTCCTATTCCCCTGCTTGCACCTGTAATAAGTGCTTTTCTTCTCTCAGTCATTCCCTATCCTTTCCAAATCAATGTCAGATTTGCTCAACCAAAGCTTATATGTCCGATTTATTCAATCTATAATCTGTCATAATCTCATTAATAAGTTCCTGTACGCTCATTATCCGGTCAACTCTGTCTGCATTACTTCCTGCAAAAAACAGTCCATTATCCCAGTCACCCTTAACTGCTGCTATAAGTGCCCTGCTTATGCAATATGGTATACTGTCATCCTTCTTACATGCTGTAAGACAACCATTACATTTTCTTGCCGTGAAGGTTTCTCCTGCATCAAGCCTTTCAAGCAGTGGGCTGTTAATTGCACGTGCCGGCATTCCAACAGGACTTTTAATAATACGGATGTCTTCTCTCTTTGCATTAACAACAGCCTTTTTAAATGTATCTGAAGCATCACATTCATTGGTAGCAATGAATCTTGTCGCAATCTGTACACCTGCAGCACCTTCATTTACATAATGTGCCATATCTTTGCCATCAAACACACCTCCAGCGACAAAAACCGGGATATCCGCACCGTACTCTTCTATTACAGCAAGTACATCTGACAATATTTCATCGTTAGTCTGTGTTTTTCCCTGTGTAATGTCATCTGCACCAAAGCCTAAATGTCCTCCTGCCATGCTTCCTTCAATAATGAACATATCCGGATACACATCATAATGCTTCTTATAAGTTTTCATAATTATCCTGGCAGCCCTGCCACTTGAAACAATGGGTGCTGCCAGTATATCTGTTCCCTTAGTAAACTGTGGCAGATTAAGCGGAAGTCCTGCACCTGAGATAATAATATCTGCTCCTGCTGAAACTGCGGTCTTACAGCTTTCCTCATAATGAGAAACTGCAGTCATAATATTTACAGCTACAAGTCCCTTCTTTGTACTTTCTGCTGCAATCTGCTTAGCTCTCTTAATATGGTAATCAAGTGCCCTTAGATTCGCCTTAAAGGGGCTGCTCTTAAAATCCTGTTCATCATAACCTGCATTAACAGAACTGATAACTCCACATGCCCCATTTGCTGCGACTGCACCTGCAAGGGATGAAAGAGAAACTCCGACACCCATACCGCCCTGAATTACCGGAACATCAAGCACTTTGTCCTTAATCTGCATACAATTCCTTTCGCACAGCCTCATATTCTTCATATATTTGTTCAAATATTTTCTCAATTGGCTGTATCTTATCAATCTGGCCTGCAACCTGACCTGCCATCAGTGAGCCATTCATTGTGTCACCGTCAAACACTGCCTTACGAAGAGAACCTAATGTATATTTCTCAAGTTCCATCTTATCAGCACCTGCCTTCTCCTGCTTTACATACTCGCGTGACATCTCATTTTTAAGCACACGCACAGGAGTACCAGCAATTCTTCCTGTAACTATCGTGTCATTATCCTTTGCTTTAAGTATTGCCTGCTTATAATTATCATGTATAGGACACTCTGTACTTGCCAGAAGACAAGTTCCCATCTGTACACCTGCAGCACCAAGTGCAAATGCTGCTGCAAGCTGTCTGCCATCTGCAATTCCTCCGGCCGCAATAACCGGAATATTCACACTGTCAACTACCTTTGGAACAAGTGTCATAGTTGTCATCTCACCGACATGACCACCACTTTCTGTTCCCTCTGCAACTACTGCATCAGCTCCGAAACGCTCCATTCTTATTGCAAGCGCTGCACTCGAAACAACCGGTATAACCATCATTCCGTTAGATTTCCATTTTTCCATATATTTGGCCGGACTTCCTGCTCCTGTTGTTACAATCTTTACATTTTCTTCCACAAGCAGTTCTGCCATTGCATCAGCTTCCGGATTCATAAGCATCAGATTCACACCAAATGGTTTATCCGTAAGTGTTCTGCATTTTCTTATGTTTTCACGAAGCATATCCGTGTTCATTCCACCAGCTCCAATAAGCCCCAGTCCACCTGCATTACTAACTGCAGCTGCAAATTCTCCTGTTGCAATATTAGCCATTCCGCCCTGTATAAACGGATATTTTATTCCTAACATCTTATCTAATCTCATTATGCTGCTCCTTATTATGTCTCTATCAAAGCACTGCTCCAGCTAAGCCCCGCTCCAAAGCCCGCAAGAATCAGCTTTCTGCCTTTGTCAAAGCATCCGCTTTGTGCTAACTCATCTAGTGCTATTGGGATACTTGCCGCTGATGTATTACCGTATTCCGCTATATTTATATAGAACTTATCTTCATGTCCCGGATATTTTTTCTTTACATGATTGATAATTCTTTCATTAGCCTGATGGCACACAATATAATCTATGTCATCAAGTGTCATGTCCGATTTTTTCAATATTTCATCAATTCCCTGTTTAAGAACATCAACTGCAAAACGGAACACCGCATTTCCATTCATCTTTACATATGCATCCTGTGCACCTATACCTCTGCATACAAGTACATCAGTATCGCCTCTTGTGTAATTAATCTGTCTATACATATTGTCAGCCGCTTTTATAAGAACTGCACCTGCACCATCTCCAAAAAGCACGCATGTTGAGCGGTCTGTATAATCTAATATCTTAGACATCTGCTCGCTTCCAATAAGCAGTATGTATTTATAATCAGTGCTGTTAAACAGTGCCTGTCCAACATTTAATGCATGCAGAAAACCTGTACATGCACTGCTTAAATCAAATGCAAGTACATTCTCAGCCAATCCAAGCTCCTTCTGTACAATTGCTGCAGTAGATGGAAATGCATTATCTGCAGTTGAAGTTGCAACTATAACTGCACCTATTTCTGCAATATCCACATCTGATGCCTCTACCGCTTCATATGCTGCTCTGACTGCAAGTGATGTAGTATTTTCCTGTGTACATCTGTATCTTTTCTTAATACCTGTTCTTGTTGTTATCCATTCATCATTCGTATCAACAATCCGGCTTAAGTCATCATTCGTAATTATCTCTTCTGGGAGTGCTTTCCCTGTGGACACTATCTGAATGCCTTTCACTTTATCTCTCCCCTGTCTATATTCCTGAATTTGTCATATCTTGAATTAACAAGCTCTTTTGATTTCATCCTGCCAAGAATTCCGAGTTCTTTTTCTAACATTCTTGCTATATCTGAAAAACTCCTGTCTCCTTCTGCAATTACACCATCAACGAGTCCGGCAGTAAAAAGCTCCTGTGCAGTAAGCTTCATAATCTCACTTGCCTGTGGTGCTTTCTTAGCATCCTTATATATTATTGACGCAAAACCTTCCGGAGACAGAATCGAATATACTGCATTTTCAAGCATATACACCCTGTCGGCTGCTGCCAGTGCCAATGCACCGCCACTTCCGCCTTCACCTGTGATTACAGATATAACAGGTACTGTAAGCTTAAGCATTGCTGCTATACTTCCCGCAATCGCATTACTCTGTCCGTTGCTTTCTGCTTCCATGCCTGGATATGCACCTGGCGTGTCAACAAATGTTATGACAGGTCTCCTGAATTTTTCAGCCTGTTTCATAACACGGACTGCTTTTCTATACCCTTCAGGTGACGCCATTCCGAAGTTATATCTTATATTATCTTCTATATTCTTTCCTTTACGGTTTCCAATAACAGTTACCGTTTTTCCATTAAATGAAGCAATTCCTGCAACAAGGCTTTTATCATCTTTATAGTATCTGTCACCATGCATTTCTATAAAATCATCGAAAAGCACTTCTATGTATTTCATAATATCCGGACGGTCACTTTTTCTGGCTGCAAGGACTTTCTCATATGGTGTTAAAACATTTTCACTGCTCATGCTTCTCCTCCGGTATTCACATGCATTTTCAATATCTTTGATAAAGTCTGCTTCATATCTTTTCTGTCAACTATCATATCTATCATGCCATGTTCTAACAGAAACTCTGAGTGCTGGAAGCCTTCCGGCAGCTTCTGTCCGATAGTCTGTTCAATAACTCTTGGCCCGGCAAAGCATATAAGTGCTCCTGGTTCAGCAATTATAATGTCACCAAGACTTGCAAAGCTTGCGCTCACACCACCTGTTGTCGGATTAGTGAGATATGATATAAATAATCCACCAGCATCCTTGAACTTTTCAATTGCCGCTGTTGTCTTTGCCATCTGCATAAGCGAGAAAAGGCCTTCCTGCATTCTCGCTCCACCGCTTGCAGCAAATATTATAAGTGGCAGTTTTCTTTTCATTGCATATTCTGTGAGTCTTGTAATCTTTTCACCTACCGCAATTCCCATGCTTCCCATAAGAAATCTTTTATCCATAACTGCAACAGCTGTTTTGACTCCGCCAATTCGGCATGTTCCAGTAACTACTGCATCCTGCTGGCCTGTCTTTAATCTGTTTGCTTCAACCTTTTTCTCATATCCCGGAAAGCTGTTTGGATTGCCTGTCTTAACCTGTGCATACAATTCCCTGAAACTTTTGTCATCACTTATAAGTGCAATTCTTCTTGATGGTGTAAGGCTTCCGTCTGCCTGTTCCTCACTATCCCTTAATCTGTTGATAATACCCCACCTTTTCTTACGCTTTAAGAAAATGTCATTGATATTCATTTAACTGTAATTCCTTCCTTAAGCCACTTTTCAATTTCGGTATGATTCTTCTCCCAGAAACCTGTATTGTAATTTCCTCTTATAAAATCCTTATGATATGTAAGAAGATGCATGAACTCTCTGTTAGTCTTAACTCCTTCAATTATCAGTTCCTCAAGAGCTCTTCTTAATCGTCTTACCGCCTCAAGTCTGCTGCTTCCAGTCACTATAATCTTGGCAATCATTGAATCATAAAACGGACTCACTTCATAACCTTCAAAAAGATGGCTCTCAACTCTTACTCCATAACCATCTGGAAAATGTAAGAATTTAATAACTCCCGGTGTAGCCGCATTTATTCTGCACTCAATTGCATGTCCATTGACACATGTATCTTCCTGATTGATATTAAGCTTCATTCCGGCAGCTATTCTTATCTGTTCTCTTATAAGGTCAATTCCTGTAACCTGCTCAGTTACCGGATGTTCAACCTGTATTCTCGTATTCATCTCTATAAAATAGTAGTCACCCTGCTCATTCACAACAAATTCAACAGTTCCTGCACTATAATATCCTGCTGCTCTGGCAGCTCTTACTGCAGTCTCTCCCATGACTGTACGCTGATCTTTACATAATCTTGCACTCGGAGCTTCCTCTAAAAGCTTCTGATTATTACGCTGGATTGAACAGTCACGTTCTCCAAGATATATTGTATTGCCATATTTATCTGCAAGAATCTGTATCTCAATATGCCGTGGATTGATTATCAGCTTCTCTATGTACATATCATCGTTGCCAAATGCAGCTTTAGCTTCACTCTTAGCGGTTTCAAATGCATTTTCTATATCTTCTCTGCTGAATGCCTTACGCATTCCTTTTCCACCGCCTCCAGCTGACGCTTTAATAAGTACCGGATAACCAATTTTTTCTGCAATGTGTGCTGCTTCCTCTGCTGTTGCAACCAGACCATCAGAACCTGGTACAACCGGAACCCCGCATTCAATCATAAGCTGCCTTGCCGACTGTTTATCTCCCATGCTGCTTATTATGTCTGCTGATGGTCCTATAAATATAAGATTGTTCTCCTCACATTTTCTTGCAAATGCAGCATTCTCAGACAGAAAACCATAACCAGGGTGGACTGCCTCACACCCTGTCAGTATTGCTGTTTCTATTATCGCATCCTGATTAAGATAACTTTCAGCCGCCTTTGCCGGTCCAATGCAAACTGCCTTGTCTGCTGCCATAACAGCAAGTGAATCCTTATCTGCTGTTGAATATACAATTACGGTTTCTACATCCATCTCACGGCAGCATCTGATTATCCTTAACGCTATTTCACCACGGTTTGCTATCAGTATTCTCTTAAACACTTCTGCTACCTCCGTTAATTAAGGATTACAAGCGGCTGTCCATACTCAACCATAGTGCCATTCTCTGCTGCCACTTCCTTAACCGTACCGTCACAATCTGCTGTAACTTCGTTCATCAGCTTCATTGCTTCAATTATTCCAATAACATCACCTGCATGAACGCTCTGCCCTGGTTTTACAAAAGGTTCCTCATCAGGACCTGCTGCTGTATAGAAAGTTCCAACCAGTGGCGCTTTAATTTCTTTAATATGCTCATCTGACTGTGGCTGTACGTCCTGAATAGTTGTAACGGTCTGTTCCTGTTCTGTATTAATGCGAACAATATCTCTCTTTACAGGCACATCACATATTGCTTCGTGCATTGTTTTCTTCAGTCCAAGGCATACGCCATTCATCTCCAAATTCAGTTCGCTGCATCCACTTGCATCAAACTTATCTATAATCCCATAAATATCATTAATATCCATAACAAACTGTCTTCCTTAAAATCTTTATGTTAAGCTGCATTCTTGTCAACATACTCAACAATTGCTTTAACTGATGTAAGATTAGGAAGTTCTTCTTCTGGAACAGTAATTCCATAAGCATCTTCAACTGCCATCATAAGTTCCATAGAATCAAGTGAATCAATTCCAAGATCATCCTTTAAATTCGCTTCTAATGTAATCTTATCCTCTGAGCAGTTAATAGTATCCATAATAATTTCTTTTACCTTTTCAAATGTCATTATTTTGTTCTCCTTAAATAATTTTATCTAAATATATTTAACTAATATATTTGAGCTAATTATAAGAGCACAAATTAGGTTTGTCAATACTATTTTGATATTCAAAGCATTTATTTTGTTTCACAGCTGAGTATTATTCCGCCTCGCTCAGCATAATAACTGCATAATCCTCCTGCTTTATATACGCACACATCCGTAGTACCATATGCCTGCTTTATCATATCAGCTATCTTATCTGCAAGAGCTTCATTCTCAACATGACATATTCTCAGCTTTCCGCCTTCATATCCTGCATCGTCAAGTAATGCCTGCAGTTTTACAAGAAGCTTTTTATCACCCCTGCATTTACCGATTGCTTCCAATGTTCCATGACTGCTTGCTGTTCCTATTACACTTATGCCAAGAACCTCCGCAGCCGATGCTACAACCTTGCTTACACGACCATTCTGTGCAAGATTATGCAATGATTTTAATGAACAGAACAGTCTTGTTTTCTGCATATATGCATCTATTGCTCCATCTATCTCTTCAAATTTCTTTCCTTCTTTAATCATTTGCTGCAATTGTTCCAGTATAATACGCATCTGTGGACCAGTGCTTTTAGAATCTATTACCCTGACCTTAGCCTGTGGATGTTCCTCCAGATATACTGCCCTCGCTGCCATTGCAGAATTATATGTTCCTGACATTCCTGCAGTTATTGTTACAACAAATATCTCATCATCATCACCAAAAGCTTCAAGCCATGCATCTATTCCAGGGCACGCTGTATATGAACGTCCCTTATGTTTTTCAAGAATATCAAGCATTCTGTGAATATCAAGCTGCCCATCGTCACAAAACTCCTCGTTATCTGTAGATATTGTAAGCGGAACTGCCTTAAAAACCATTCCCCTAAGTTCTTTTATATCGCATGCTGAATCTGCTACTAATCTCATTATTAATCCTCCTGTTTGCCGGATATACTCCGTTTCGATGTAGTTTTAAATACTATGTCATATTGTATTTTATAACTTATAGTGTTACAATATACAAAAATAGCGTTTTTGTATATTTCAGGAGTACATTATGAATATAGTTAACAAAGATTCTAAAAATACATTTACACGAATGTGCATAGGTGAAGCAATAATCAAGCTTCTTAAAGACACTGATTTTGATAAGATTCGAATTACGAGTGTGGCGAAATGTGCCGGTGTATCACGCATAACTTTTTACAAATATTATGAATCAATCCATGATGCACTATGCGACTATCTTAATATTATTATAATTGAATATCTGGAAGAATGTGCCAACAACCCTGAAAACGGGAGCTTTCTGGATTATTCCCACATTCTTTTTGCACTTGAATTCTTTAACCGGTATAAGGATTATTTTCTTACTCTTTCAAGATGTGGACTTCATTCTATTCTTATTAACAGTATTAATAATTTTATGTCTGAACATTTTACGAATCCTAAGAATTACTCTGAGTACAGACTATACTGTTACTCTGGCGGATTGCTTAATACATTTTTAAAATGGGAAGAAAACGGATGTGACTGTGATGCTGGCGAGATAGCCAGGACTCTTGAAGAACTTTATAGTTAATAAGCCACTCCTTCCGGAATGGCTTAAATATTTTATAATCATTTATTAATCTGTGAATGCACTTTTCGACGTACTACTAGGAAACATATAACCTGCATAATTATCGTTGCCGTCCATGATGCCGGATAAGATATGAACAGGTCATAAAGAGTTCTGTGACTTGGGAATATGACGAATATCCAGAATATTCTCATTCCTACTGTACCAATAACTGATAATATCATAGGTACTAGCGAATACCCCATTCCACGAAGCGCGCCCGGAAACAGATCCATTATTCCACATAAGAAATATGGTACTGTAGTAATTGATAATATCTCAACACCACATTTGATAACATCTTCACTGTTAGTGTATATCATAAGCACTTTATCACCAAATATATATGCACCGCAGCCAAATACAAGTGATGCTCCTACCGAAAGTATTGCACAATCTATAAGCACCTTGTCCATTCTCTTGAACTTTCTTACACCATAATTCTGACTTGTAAAACTCATGCAGGCCTGTGTTACTGAATTAATTGATGCATATAGAAAGCCAAGAATATTGTTGGCTGCTGTATATCCTGCCATTGCTGTTGAACCGAATGAATTAACCGACGACTGCAGCAAAGCATTTGAGAAATTAATAACTGTACTCTGTATTCCTGCCGGAATTCCAACCTGAAATATCTGTTTAAGATAGTATCCCTTTATCTTTAGCTTTGAGAATCTCAACTGGTAACTTGCATCTGTCTTATTCAGACATCTTAATACAAGCACACACGATATAAACTGTGAAAATATTGTTGCGATTGCCACTCCTGCAACCCCTAAGTTAAACACAATAACAAGTACCATATTAAGGCAAGCATTTATAATTCCCGCTGCCATAAGAAACATCAGCGGTCTCTTGGTATCACCAACTGCTCTAAGAACAGCCGCACCATAGTTATAAAGCATAAAGAATGGCATACCAAGAAAATATATTCTCATATACAGTGTTGAGAGGTTAATTACATCATCCGGTGTTCCCATAAGTTCAAGTGCCGGCTTAGCCATCAGCACGCCTATCAGCGCCATCACAACTCCGCTTATTGCTGCAAATGTTATCGCAGTATGCACTGTCTCTGACATCTCTTTATGTTTGCCTGACGCATAGAATCTGGCAGCCAGTACATTTGCTCCCAAAGAAACTCCTATGAAAAGATTAACAAACATATTAATAAGCGCTGTCGTTGAACCTACTGCTGCTAACGACTGGCTTCCTGCAAATCTTCCAACAACAATTATATCTACAGCATTAAACATTAGCTGTAGTATTCCTGAAAGCATCAATGGTACTGAAAACGATATTAACTTGTCCATTATTGTGCCATTGCACATATCTATTTCGTATTTATTCTTACTCATTGTAAATTTCCTTTATAAAGAATTGGACAGACTATTCCCAATATCCAAGTTCAACACCTTTTTTATAGATTCCTACGCCCTTAGCATAATATCCATATGCATTAAAATGTGTCCAGTCCGAACGAAGTTTCCCTGATATACATCCAAACGCTCCATATAACTCATCTATCTTTTCCTTTTTCAAACCACAATCATCCAGCCCGTTCTGAATCATGTAGACTCTTGTATTAAAGAAATGTTCACCAAATGCATCTCTTAGCGCTGCTTCCCATGCAGTGTCATCAGTTCCTACATAGTCATCTCCATCCTCCAGATATGACTGGCTGTTGTCTGCAAGAGATGTACTGGATCATCCGTGTCCCCAACTATGATATAATTCTCACAGCCTGTATAATCAATCACTGCCTGATACTGGGTAATAAGCTCATCATAGTCATCCCATCCACCGTTACTTCCCATCTCAAGCACAAGAATATCATCCTTATGATCATATGCTGCTTTAGTTATAACAGCAGTACCTTGTGGAATAAACATATAATCAGGCTGTTCAAGACCTGTATCATCACATATTCTGATGCTGACCATATAATCCTCTATATTATAGTCATCATCCTCCATATCTTCCCAGTAATCTTCAATATCTCGTTTCTTATCAATCTGACATAATACGCCATCTATATATACAGTATCAGGATAATCATTATATTCAATGCCATATCCGCTGAAATCATACATATAAACAGGATTCCCCTTATCATCCATAAGGCATACATCTTCATATGTATTCTTGTTAAGATTAAGATTACGGTCAGTATGCATCTTAAGGCCACCAGCTCTTCTCGCTATCTCCGCTGATGTCTCCCTGATACACCAAAATTAAATGTATTAAGACCTGTAAGCTTTCCTAAAGTATATGGTGCAGTGTAATAACTTATATCAACTCTTCCCGCTTTAGTAAGTATATAAGCATCATCTGAGCCAAAGCCTTCCATCATGCTGTCGCCCCAGCAGGCAATTGATACAGTATCATTTGAATAATCCTTATCATCTTCATAAGGTTCTGTATAATCTTCTGTACCGATATTCTGTGAGACCTTCACAATTACATGTGTTTTATCTCCCCGTGGATTTATGATCTTAGCCATATTAATAAGATTATCTTTAGTTTCCGGTCTGCCATTCAATACCACAGCCCCTGCGGCAATACCTCCTGCAAGCAAAACCACTGCAATCCCCATATCGCTGCTTTCTTTAATTTCATAAACTCACCTTTTCTGCCCCTTATATATCTGGCACTTCTGTTATAACACTTATTTACCCGACCTGCAAATATAATGAAGCAATCAAAGCAAAGATTCAGTAAGGGTTCGATTCACATCACCCTGAAATAGTTCACTTGAACAAAAATAGAGCGGGTGATGGGGTGCCAGGTGCCTGTGGCACCTGCCTGGCACCGACCGGAGCGAAGCGTAGACCGAACCCGTGGGTTCGATTCACATCACCCTGAAATAGTTCACTTAGACAAAAAAATAAAGCGGGTGATGGGAATCGAACCCACGTATCTAGCTTGGAAGGCTAGTGTTCTACCATTGAACTACACCCGCATAACCACTGATATCTCAGTGCTTTGTTAAGATATCATAATTATATTATAAAGTCAAGTATTTTATGCCAATATGTTCTTTGCAACATGTTTTATCAACATATATACTTGACTTTATCTGTTCTTAGGAATAAATTATGTTAGTTGCATTTTAGTTTGTAAAATATTATGGAGTAATTTCAATGACTAATAATTCTGACCACATTTTTTCTAATGTAGATATAAGGAAACTTCTTATTCCTATCATGCTGGAAAATCTCTTAGCTTCACTTATGGGAACTGTTGATACTATGATGGTAAGTAATGTAGGTGCATCTGCTGTTTCAGCAGTATCGCTTGTTGATTCCATCAATATTCTTGTAATACAGGCCTTGTCAGCACTTGCTGCCGGAGGTGCAATCCTGTGTTCCCAGTACATAGGAAGCAGCAACCCTAAAGGTGCCAACCGCGCTGCGAGACAGGTATTTCTTGTCATGACAGTGCTGTCGGTTTTCATATCAGCAATATGTCTCATTCTTCGTGTACCAATGCTTAGGTTCATCTTTGGTTCGGTAGAAGCTGAGGTTATGGCTGATTCACAGGCGTACTTCCTGTTTACCCTGTTGTCATTTCCATTCATTGGCCTGTATGACGCTGGTGCGTCCATTATGAGAGCCCAGAAGGACAGCAAAAGCCCTATGATAATATCAATAATATCCAACTTCCTTAATATAGGTGGTAATGCGATTCTTATATTCGGACTTGGAATGGGTGTTGCAGGGGCTGCAATATCAACACTTGCATCAAGAGTTTTCTGTGCAGTTGTTGTAATTATTAAATTAAGAAATCCATCTCAGACTATCTGCGTAAACAGATATTACGCAATCCGTCCCGACTGGGATTTAATTAAGAAAGTCTTATATATTGGTATTCCTTCAGGTATTGAAAACAGCATGTTCCAGTTTGGAAAGCTGGCAATCCAGTCAACAGTTTCAACGCTTGGAACTGCTGCCATCGCTGCAAATGCTGTGACCAATATTCTTGAAAACCTTAACGGAGTTGCTGCACAGGGTGTAGGAATCGGACTTATGACTATAGTTGGCCAGTGCATTGGAGCCGGAAGAAAAGATGAAGCCATATATTATATAAAGAAGCTCAGTAAAATGGCTGAAGCTGCCATTATTATAAGCTGTCTTGTTGTATTTGCATTGTGCAGGCCGATTACCATACTCGGTGGAATGGAATCAGAAAGTGCAAGAATGTGTTTTGAGATGACTCTTTTCATAACAATAACCAAGCCAATATCATGGGTATTGTCATTCATTCCGGCGTACGGAATGCGTGCCGCCGGAGACGTGAAATTTTCAATGATAACATCATGTGCAAGCATGTGGTTATGTCGTGTAAGCTTTACTATATTCTTATGCCGTGTATATGGCTTTGGTTACCTTTGCTGTATGGATTGGAATGTTTGCCGACTGGACTGTGCGCGGTATCGTGTTCACTATACGTTTCCACTCCCGCAGATGGCTTAATCATCACATAATTGACTGATCTTAACGAATTGGATTAACGATAAAAACGCATGCCAGATTGAAAAATCGGACATGCGTTTTATTATTTGTTATAAATTATAATATTGTATTGTAAACCATATTATTACAATCAGCCATTATCCTAGAATCCCTTACAGTTACCCTTAAGAGTTGCTCCTGTAATATTAACTTTTCCATTAATATTAGTACAATCCTCAATAATAGCCTTGCCAAATGTTACTTTATAACCAAGTGCAGATGGTTTTCCTGTAAGTGGCCAATGATAATTATTACCCTTATTAGAATCTGAAATACAATTCTTCATTGTTACAACACCACTCTGGTTGTTTCTATCGAAACCATTAGCATAATTACCTTTAGCAGTACATCCAATAAGCTTATGGTTAAGAGGATCAAGGTGAGCTGCCTTTATGGTGTTTTGTTATCTACTCCACCCATCTTAAATCCGTTACCATCACCATATATTCCATCACAGTATCCATTGTAGTTAGCCTGACGGTTTACAAGTGTTACTGCTCCATGAGCTGCATAACCCAGCCATCATCACTATTGTAGTCAGCTACACAGTTTTCAAAATAATTACCTTCACCTGAATGAAGTTTTACTGCAAAACCATCAGCATTCTCACCCTTAGCATCTGCATTATGATGAGACTTGCAATTATAAAACTTGTTATTAGCTCCTCCGTTGCTTACCTGAAAACCTGCATCTTCATTATAACAGCATGTTACATACTTTAATGTATTATTAGAACCTGAAATAAAGATTCCATTATCAGAAGCATTCTTAACTGTAATGTTAGAAAGTGTGCTTCCATTACCTGATAATGTAATTCCTCTTCCTGAACTTCCGCTTGTCTGTGAAATCTATTGTCGCATTATTCTTTCCTGCAAGATTAACACCTGCTGGAAGTGAAACAGCTCGGACTTAACTGTTCCATCAATAACTACTGTTTGTCCTGACTTAGCCTTCTTAAGTGCATCTGCTAAAGACATTCCACCAGCCTTAACCACATAATTACCTGATACAGATGAACCTGTTGATGAACCTGAAGATGAGCTGCTTCCTGATGAAGAGCTGCCTGAACCTGATGAACTTCCTGATGAAGAACCAGATGATGAGCTGCCATTAGAATCAACCTGTACTTTGTAAATGTTGATTCCGCTGTTCTCTGAATACAGATATATGTATCCCTTAGAACCTGAATATGAATATGTTCCTAAAGAAGCTGTCTTATTAGCTGCAATAGTTCCAAGCTTCTTTCCATTAGAATCAGCTACGATTAAATTACGGGTAGAGCTTCACTGCTTCTTAACACTACCTTTATTGTATCAGAACCTGACACTGGTACCTTAACTGAACGGTATGATGTAGTGCCTGTACCAGAAGAGCCAGACAATATGTATATGCTGTGCCATCTACTGTTACAGATTCCGCCTTAACCTTCATATTCTTACTGCTTGTTGCCATAAGACCAAGTCCGTCTACTGTAGTACTTGATTTAATAGTTCCTAACTTCTTAAAATTAGAATTCTTGAAATTCCATGAATTCTGTGTTGCCGCATTAGCTGACAACACCGGAGCTGCTGTAAAACATACTAATAATACCGCAACAACAGCTGCAAAACCCTTCTTGCCTTCTTAATCATGATTAACCTCCCATACATTATAGATTAAATAGCAAAGAGGCGTTATTTTGCTGGCAGTGTCCGATATCATGCAAAATAAATCGCCTCTGATGCTAAAAATACCATAATAAGGATAAAATGAAATGGCTTAAAATTACAAAGATTTACGCAAGTATTTGTGCATTTTGTATAGTTAGTTCTGAAATATGTCGTTTCCTTAATACATTTTTACTTAAAAACTGATTTATTGCTATTACACAATCACTCTCTATTATCTTTCAGGCTTTCAACCATATCAACCCTGTCAGCCTTTCTTCTCACTATAAGAGTGATACTGCATAGCATGCAATCACTATTACTATAGTCAGTATTATGCTCTGTGCTGTTATTACCGGTGTGTAAAGCACCCCCTCCATTCCAGAATATATCCTGAATACCACAACCATCATAAAATACCCTGTAAGCATTCCGACTGCTATGCCAAACGGTATTATTATATGGTTTACATCAATAATCATTCTGTTAATTTCACGGTTCTTAAGACCAAGTACTTTAAGCATAGATATGTTGTGACGGTTCTCTGAAATAAGCATATTTACTGATACATACAATGCCGCAATACATATAATTGCTCCGATTACTACAAGTGAATATATAATTGCGCCCATCTCTGTAAGAATTGTCTGCATCTGTTCCCTGATGTCATCAGATGTCACCGTCTTAGATATCTCATCACCTAAATCAAGCTTTTTCTCTGAAAGCAGTCCGTTGTATGTTCCGTCATTCCAGCCCAGCAGTTTCCTTGCATTGTCCTGACTGCATACAATCATTTTCTGGCTGTCATTCATTATAATTCCGCTTATTGTGACTTTCTTTTCTTCCATTGTAATAGGATTAACAAATGTAAATCCGTCCCCGGCTTCGAGCTTATAGGCGTATGCCATTACATTTGTAACATAATATCCATTGGAAAGGTCTGCCCTGCTACCATCCTCAGTATCAATATTCAGATACTTCACATCTGTATCCGCGCCTATCAGTGAAAATGAAGAGCCGTCATGCTCGTATTTTCCTATAACAAGCTCATCTGCTCCTGCCACTTCATCTGTCTTTAGGCGGTTAAGCACATATTCATACTTAAAACTTCCCATGCTGTCAGCACCTCTGTCAATTACATTATTGATAGAGTCTATAAACATAAACGCAACTGTTATCATCAGTGCCCCTAAAAATGCACCTAAAAATACAACAAAACTTCTTCCCGGATTGGCAAGTATGCTTCTTAATGCGAACTTATTTCTTACCTTGCCCTTCTTACCGGCTAATACATGTCTTGTTCTGCTGTCACCATCTGCATTGCCATTAAGCATTTCTACAGTGTCTTTCTTTAAGAGCTTAGACACTTTATGTGCTGCCTCAAGCATATAGATAGCCGTAGGAATTATTATTCCTATAACTGCTATCGGAATTGGAAGTGTGAAATGGACCGGCATTGGCTCATAATCTGCAAGGCTCATTTCGCCATATGGCTGCTGTATTATCTTGGTAATAATTGTAACAATAATTCCACCGGCAAGTCCCGGAATCATGGCAAGCACACTGTAATGCCACATAAGTTGTCTTTTAGTGTAGCCAAGTGCTGACAGTGTACCAATCATTTTCTGTTCCTGCTTTATCTTTCTGCCTATTATAATAGCTATAAGTGCAACTGTAATAAGCGGCAGTGTAAACAGAAATACAAATGCCATAATAAGAAACATTATTGCCTGATCATCAACCATTGTAATTCTCTGGTTATTGTCTTTAGCAAGATAGCTGTTTATCTTGTACTGCTCGTTCATGTCTTTCCTGAACTGTGTCACATCACTGTCGTCACTGTATACTACCTTGTACTGACATGAGCTTGCCTCAAGCGCATCGTACGCACTATCTGTCATGTATGCAAGGAAAAATGATGTGATATTCTTGTATGAATCATCAGTATTCTCAAGCATATACAGGTAATCAGGTCTTAAGAAATATCCTGTAACCTTGTATTCTTTTCCCTTAATTGTGAGCCTGTCGCCAATACTTACATGCTCACTTTCAGCATATCCCTTTGATATAACAATCTCATCATCGTTAGATATGTCATTTCCATCAATCACCTTATAAAGGTCGATTTTCTTATTGCGTTTGAAAACTCTTACTTTATATCCGTCCTCATTAATATTTACATAATGTTCTTTCTCAAATGTAACATTATATTTCTTCTCAATATTAGTAATCTCGTTATCAGGTATCTCCACATATGTTGTAAATGTGGCATCTTCCAGCTTATTATCTATAAAGAATTGGTCACCATATGATTTAATTCCTGTTCCTGCTATGTAAAAAAGATAGAACAGCAGCAGGGCAACTACCGTAAGAACTGCCGCAACTACATAAAATGACAGATTCTCTTTAACATTTCTTAAATATCTCTTGTTAAGAGTCATAACCAGCCTCCTCATAATCACATTTTTATAATTCAGATACTTGTTCTTTTACAGTTCAGTTCTTCTGCACTACGCTTATTGTTGTTATCTGTGCAGGAAGCAACCTGACCATCTTTAATTCTTATGACTGTATCCGCCATATCAGCTATCGCTTCATTATGTGTTATGATTATAATTGTAGTCTTAAATTGTTCATTGACTTTCTCTATGAATTTCAGGACATTTTTTGATGACTTGGAATCAAGCGCACCTGTAAGCTCATCGCACAGAAGAATCTTAGGATTCTTTATTAATGCTCTTGCTATCGCAACTCTCTGTTGCTGTCCACCTGAAAGTTCCTTAGGAAAACGATTCTTGTATTTGTCAATATCAAGTGCTTTCATTACCTCTTCTATATCCATTGGCTGCTTTGCAATATCAGCGACAACCTGAATATTCTCCTGCACAGTAAGGTCTGGAATCAGATTGTAAAACTGGAATACAAATCCAACATCTTCCCTTCTGTAGTCTGTCATTTTCTTCTTGTCAATTCTGCTTATGTTCCTGCCTGAAATTGTGATTTCGCCTGAATCAAGTGAATCAAGACCTCCAATCATATTAAGAAGCGTACTCTTTCCTGAACCTGAAGGTCCGAGAATTACATATATCCTGCCTTCTCCCAAAGACAGGCTCACGCCGTCAAGTGCGTTGACAAGTGTCTCGCCCTCACCATAATGTTTTCTTGCATCCTTAATATCTATAAACATATATTCCCTCCTATCATTTTTGCAGCTTTAACCAGCTTTTGTTATAATAGCGGTCAGTCTTTGCTGTAGTCACAACTCGCTTCCGTTAGTTCTCACTAACTATACTATGATAATAACACTAGTAATCGCAATTAACAAGGGAATTTAATAAAATACGGCGCGCCAGTTTCCTGACACGCCGCATTTTTAAGTAATTCATATTGTCACCTACCTTGATGTAAAAGTGGTTATCCTATCGATATTATAAAGAGGTATGTTAGTCATCCAGTCCTGCTCCCGATAATCTGACATAGATGTCCTCACTGCATAATCAGGATTATATTTATCACAAAATGCTCTTAAACTCTTGGCTCTTAGATTTTCCTCTGCCTTTACTTCAATTGGAATAACAGATGTTCTACCCTGCACAAGGAAATCAATTTCTCCTCTGGAATTCTGCGCAGAATAGTAATAAGGTACAATCCCTGCTTCACTGATAAGCTGCTGCAATACATACTGCTCCGTCAACGCTCCCTTAAATTCTGTAAAAATCCTGTTGCCATCAATAATAACTCTCGCATCTAAGTCCGTCATGGCAATAAGAAGCCCTATATCAAGCAAAAACATTTTAAATGAGTCTAAATCCATATATGCCTTCAATGGAAGTGCCGGCTTGCTAACCCTTGCTACTTTATGAATGAGTCCGCAATCAAGCAGCCACTGTATTGCAAGTTCAAAATCTTTGGCTCTCGCGCCCTCTCTGACCTGTCCATAAATGTATTTCTTATTTTCTTTCGCAAGCTGCATAGGAATTGAATCCCACACAAGATTAAGTCGTGGAACAAGATTAATCTCTGCATGTTTTGAAAAATCCTGCCTGTAATAATTCAACAGATTCTTCTGTATCTCACGAACCCTGTTAAAGTCCTTATTCTCTACATATGATGCTACAACTTCTGGCATTCCTCCAACATAATAATACTCCCTAAGTCTGTCTATATATTTAGAACTAAATGCACTTACCATTGATGTATCTTCACCCTTAAGTACATCTACATATCGCTCTTCCCCTAATGCACATAAGAATTCCTGATAGCTTAAGGGATACAAATCCATAAAGTCAACCTTGCCAACTGGAAATGAAGTGCCTGTGTGAAGTGCAACCCCCAACAGAGAACCTGCTGCAACAACCGCATACTCCGGTGCATTTTCACAGAAATATTTAAGTGACGAAAGTGCTTTAGGCACTTCCTGTATCTCGTCAAATATAATAAGTGTATTATGACTGTCAATTGTCATTCCTGTCTCTATACTTATTGCCATAATAATCCTGGGAATGTCAATTTCACCATCAAAAACATTCTTCATTCTTGCATTACTATCAAAGTTCACATATGCAACATTTTCAAAACATGTTCTTCCAAACTCCTTCATAAGCCATGTTTTTCCAACCTGTCTTGCTCCTCTGATAATAAGAGGTTTTCTGTCTTTTTTATCTTTCCATTGCTTTAACTGTTCAATTGCAAAACGCTTCATCAGACACCTCCTGAAAAATACTATAACCTGTGTATAATATTTTATTCCTTTAAGAGTGTATGGTCAACATTTTTATGGACGTAAAAATGTGTTTTATCACACTTTTATGTACGAACTTTTGTGTTATGTTACATTTTTCTGTACGAACTTTTCTCAATCCACTCATCTGGCATCTCAAAGTGCTGGTAATCTTTTGCATGTTCCCAGTCGCCGCCCCACTCAAATCCATGTTCTGCAAACACCTTATAGCACAAATCGTCATGGTCGATTTTGTGTGGAAATTCAATGCTTCTGTCTGTATACTTTTCAGCATTGGCAGGCTCTACATTTCTTCTGCCATCAACATATTTCACATAAGGATTATAAAGCGTGTTGATGTCAACCGCCAGCCCTAACGCATGCTTTGACAGCTTCGTTGAATAGGAAATGTATCTGAAATTAAACGCTGAAGAATTATTATCACTCATCGACTTCTCATCATCAGCATCATATTCATCAATAAGTCTGATTTTTTCAATCTCATAGCCATCCTCGTAAAGCTGCTTAAATATATCAAGCACATCATCAGCAATCAGCCTGTTCACAACCAGCTCACCTATGTGCGTTTTCCCATCAAATCCGACATGCAAAACTTTAAGATACCGCAAATCTTCTCTTGGCACGGTGCAGTTGTCCTTAAATGATTTTCCCTGCATCTTTGCAAATATGTCGTCTGGAATTGGTGATATGGTAAATGGTTGGGTGTTCATTCGCTTGCTCCTCTGTTTTTCTTATAATAACATTATATAGCATAAGATTCATTAAAATATAAGGGCATACAGAAATTGTTCCTCAAGCCAGACAAATATCTGACAAGTTAAAGACAATCCATATACGCCCTTCTTAAATCTAATATTCAAATTCTACTATCCTGCAATTCTCGCATATGCATGCTTCCACTTTCGTTCTGTGGCTCGCCTTAAGCGGTGTGATTTCAACAAATCCTTTGGCTGTTTTCGCATTTGTGAATACTCCAGGCACTTCATCGGCAAAGCTGAATGCGCCGTCTTTACTGCTGAAAAGGTATCCTTTTCGCATTTCCTTATTACATTTTGGACAAATCATACATAACACCTCATTCCTTAATATCTTTACTAAGAACCGACATTGCCATGCTAAGTTTCTCTTCAAACTGCTCCGCTTTAACAAGCGCTATGCCCTCATTGTCATCGCCAAGCACAACCAGCCTGCTGCCATTCACCAGTCCAAAAGTCTCTCTAGCCTCTTTAGGAATAACTATCTGACCGCGGTCATTCACTGTGACAACACCCCACATGTGTTTGCCTTTCGGTGCTGGTGCCATCTTCTGCCCTTCAAGCTGCACATCATCCTTTATTAAGGAATCCATCGTCACGCCATAAAATTCTGCAAGTCTGCCGCATTTTTCAATATCAGGAATTGTTTCACCACGCTCCCATTTGGCATACGCCTGCCTCGATATTCCAATAACCTCTGCGATATCCTCCTGCGTCTTCCCCGCAAACGACCTCAGCATAATAAGATTCTCCTGTAGCATAATGTCAGTCCTTTCTGTTGTTATGTATGTATTATAATCCTTGTAAATGCGAATTCCACCAATTGTAGTTGTCAGAAAAGTGGGAATTGTGTTGGAATTGGTTGCGTAACATGTAAATTCATTCAAGCTTAATTTATTAACCTATATATTTTCTATGTGCATTTTTACATTACTTTGTTTCACCATTGCGTAATGCAAAGTTGTGTCTATCTTTTCATGTCCAAGAAGTTTCTGTAACTGCTCCAAAGGGCATTCCCTTATCAATAGCAACTGTTGCCATCGTCCTTCTGAACTTATGAGGATGACATTTCTTTATTCCAACTTCTCTTCCTATCTGTCGTATTCTAAGTTCAATTCCATTGATAGTTACTCTTCTATAAGGCTTTCTAAGTCCAACAAATAAAGCTTTATCATTATCTTTTCTTGTGTTTAAATACTCTTGCAAATGCAACTTCGTTCTAGCATCAAAATGCACAATTCTTTCTTTATCACCTTTACCAAAACAACACATTCTCTCTCATTAAAGTCTACATCTTCTATTAAGCCGTACCAATTCTCCTATTCTCATGCCTGTTGATGCCAACATATCAATTAGTGCTAAGTCCCTTATTTCTGTACAAGCATCTCTTAATCGTTCCATCTCATCATCCGAATATGTTTCTTTAACTGGGATGACAGACTTAATTTTATGTATTCTTCTTACCGGACTCTTTAAAATATAATTTTCCTCTTCTAACCAATTAAAAGCTCGATAAGTTTCTTCTTATGTTATCAACACTTGTTTTACTCACATTATGCGTTTTTGATACAAAGTAAGATAATGTCTTAAATCATCTGTAGTAATAGCTCTAACATTCTTGTTCACTTCATCAATCATTGCCATTATTGTCTTTTCATAGTAATTTAATGTTCTTTCCGAACGTCCCTCTAGCCTCTTCGTAGAAATAAATCTAATTAACAATTGGTTAGAGTCATCCTCTATTTCTTCATCATTCGATAAATCCTCTAGAATTTTTTCAGTTTCATCATCTGTAAGAATTATCTAATGTATCAGACATTTTAAACATTATAATATTTACTAATTCTTGCTCCATAATATATACCTCCTCGTATT